>JGI26118J46590_1000289_pt1 | contig 11958 bp, 20 predicted proteins | sample AOAMet_66_BLW_10_2_FD_46590 | JGI IMG/M metagenome (IMG submission 46590)
CCATTAAGATTTAATCAAGCAGGTGTAATGCCAATTATTTTGACAACTAGTTTTTTAGTACTCCCAAATTATCTTATTAATTTAGGAATATTCCAATCGTTAAATTTCTTAACAGATTTTAAATGGATTTATTGGATTGGTTATTTTGTTTTAATCTTAGCCTTTAGTTCCTTCTATTCATCTATTGTTCTAAATCCTAAGGATATTTCCGATCAACTTCAAAAATCCGCTGTCAAAATTCCAGGTGTTCGACCAGGAGTCCAAACAATCTTTTACTTAAAACAAGAAATTCAACGGATTACATTAATGGGTGCGACATTACTGGCATTTATTACAATTGTACCGAATTTCATTGAATCGACTCTAAATATTACAAGTTTAAGTGGTTTAAGTACAACATCTTTCTTAATTCTAGGTGGTGTAATTTTAGATTTAAAACGTGAAATTAGTAATATTTATTACTCAGAAATTTATCGATAAACTAGAAATTATTATTTAAAAATTAAAATATGAAAGTTCGCCCTTCCGTAAAAAAAATGTGTGACAAATGTCGCGTAATTAAAAGACATGGTAAAATTATGGTAATTTGTCCCAATCCGAAGCACAAACAACGTCAAGGATAATATTATAAAGGAGTTTATGAAATGGTAAGATTAGTTGGTGTTGATTTACCCAGAAATAAAAAAATTGCATACGCATTAACTTATATTCATGGAATTGGTCTAACATCTGCAAAAAAAATTGTTGAAATTGCAGATATTGATTCTGATACACGTGTTTATGATTTAACAACAGAACAAGCTGTAGCTTTACGTCAAACTTTAGAAGAGTCAGACTTAAAATTAGAAGGTGACTTAAGAAGATTTAATGGTTTAAATATTAAACGATTAAATGAAATCAATTGTCACCGAGGCAAAAGACATCGAAACAGTTTACCTGTTCGAGGTCAACGAACTCGAACAAACGCTCGTAGTCGACGTGGAGTTAAAAAGACTGTTACGGGTAAGAAAAAATAATTTTATACTAGCATTGGATTTATTTGAAATTTTTATATGCCAAAAACAACTAGAAAATCAACAATTAGAAAAGACAAAAGTAATGTAAAGAATGGTGTTGTTCATATTCAATCAACCTTTAATAATACAATTGTCACTATCACAAATATAAACGGTGACACAATTTCGTGGGCATCAGCAGGAAGTTCAGGATTTAAAGGAGCACGAAAAAGTACACCATTTGCTGCACAAACTGCTGCTGAAAAAGCTGCTCTTGAGGCAGCAACAATTGGAATCAAAAGTGTAGATATCCTAGTGAAAGGTCAAGGATCAGGTCGTGAAACTGCAATTAGAGCCATTGAAGGAGCAGGATTAGAGATTACTTCAATTCAAGATATTACATCTGTTCCTCATAACGGATGTCGACCTCCTAAACGTCGTCGCGTTTAGAATTTAGTTTTAAAAAATCAAATGATAAATAACATTTCAGTAAAATGCCTTAAATCTGACAAGATCGAATCAGGGGCTTGTCATGGACAATTTTTAATAAATTCTTTAAAATCTGGTCAAGGAATTACGATTGGGAATCAATTACGACGAGTATTACTTAATGATTTAGGTGGAATTGCAATTACTGCAGTTCGAATTGCTGGAGTTAGTCATGAATTTTCAACTATCCCAGGTGTTCGTGAAGATATTCTAGAAATTTTATTAAACTTAAAAGGTGTTATTTTACGAGGTAATCCTCAAGGTAACCCTCAAGGACCACAATTTGGTCGTTTAAAAATTCAAGGACCAATCGTAGTTACCGCTGATTCAATTCAATTACCATCAGATTTAGAACTTGTAAACCCAAATCATTACATTATGACAATTTCAACTGCGAATGTCATTGAAATTGAATTTAAATTTGAATATGGTACTGGATATAAATTAGCATCCCAAACATTCTTAGAAGAAAATGCTGATGATGAAGATGAAAATTATCTTCAACTAGATGCAATTTTTATGCCTGTTCAGAAAGTTGATTTTAAGATTGAAAATGTTTACGATAGTGAGAGTAATATAACGGAACGATTATTTTTAGATATTTGGACGAATGGTAGTATTTCACCTAATGAAGCTTTTAAAGCAGCAGCTCAAGTAACTATTGATGTCTTTAGTTTGTTAGTTGAAAAGAAACAGACTACTCCAATTAACAAATTAGAAACAAAAGTCCAATCAATAAGTATTGAACCGTATACTAATATCGCAATCGAAGAATTACAATTATCTGTTCGAGCATATAATTGTCTGAAAAAAGCTCAGATAAACACAGTAGGAGATTTATTACAATATTCACCTGAAAAACTTCAAGAACTGAAAAACTTTGGTAGAAAATCATCCATCGAAGTATTTTCGACATTAAAAAATAAATTAGGTATTATTTTACAATAATATTTTTATTTAGATATTAAAAAAAATTATGAACTCATTAAATAAAACATTCTTACCAACTAAAGATTATAAGAACTGTAATTGGTATGTTATTGATTGCAGTGGACAGACTTTAGGTCGATTAGCAACTGTAATTACAGGTTTACTGAAAGGTAAAAATAAATCACAATATCATCCATCTGTAGATGTAGGCGATTACGTTATTTTAATTAACGCTGAAGCAATTGTAGTAAATGAAAATGCTAAACACTATATTGTTAACAACCCGGGTAGACCAGGTAGCTCATTAAAAATTCGAAATGTAGTTGATTGTCTTCCACGTTTTACAATTGAACGTGCTGTAAAACGTATGTTATCTCAAACTGAAGCAAAGAGATTAATGAGACGATTAAAAATTTATAATGGTAATGACCATGTTCATCAAGCACAGAACCCAATCGAAATTGATGTTACAAATCTATATTCGAGTATTAAAAAATAAACTAATACCAAATACTTATGACACAGCTAACTTTTCAAAAAACTGAGATTGGACTTGGGAAACGTAAACAAGCAATTGCAAGAGTTTTCTTAGTACCAGGTGAAGGAAACATCACAATTAATAAAGTTTCTGGAAATCAGTACTTACAGTATAACGATACATATTTATCAACAGTTTTAGCTCCATTAAAAACTGTAAAATTAGATACACAATTTGATATTGTTGCAATTGTAAATGGTGGCGGTCTTACAGGCCAAGCACAAGCAATTCAATTAGGTGTTGCACGCCAATTATGCAAAATGAATGAGCAACATAGAATCACTCTAAAACCATATGGATTCTTAACCCGTGATGCACGAATTAAAGAACGTAAAAAGTATGGATTAAGAAAAGCAAGAAAAGCTCCTCAATATTCGAAACGTTAGAATTTTATTACAAAAAAATATTATGCCAAAGAAAGATTTACATCCTGAATGGTTTTCAGAAACTGCAGTTTTATGTGATGGAAAACCTTTAGGTTTAATTGGTTCAACGAAACCAGAACTTCAAGTTGATATGTGGTTAGCAAACCACCCATTTTATACAAAATCACAAGTGATGATTGATAGTGAAGGACGAGTTGAACGATTCATGAAAAAATATGGTTTAAATTCAACTGATCAATAACACATTTAAAAATACTTTAAAATTTTTATGCCAACTATTCAACAATTAGTACGTTCTAGACGTATCAATATTAAGAAGAAAACAAAGTCTCCAGCTCTTGTAAACTGTCCACAACGACGCGGAGTTTGTACACGTGTTTATACAACAACACCGAAAAAACCAAACTCAGCAATTCGAAAAGTTGCCCGTGTTCGATTAACTTCAGGTTTTGAAGTAACAGCATATATTCCTGGAATTGGTCACAATTTACAAGAACACTCAGTTGTATTAATTCGTGGTGGTCGAGTAAAAGATTTACCAGGGGTAAGATACCATATTGTACGAGGAGCTTTAGATACAGGCGGTGTACAAAACAGACGCCAAGGTCGTTCAAAATACGGTGTTAAAAAACCAAAAGATTAATACAAAATTAATGAAATAAAAATATTTAGTAAATATAGTTTATGTCACGTAGAAATATTTCAAAAAAACGTTTTCCAGAAACGGATTCAGTTTACAACAGTTATTTAGTTAGTTTACTTATTACACGAATTTTAAAATCGGGTAAGAAAACAATTTCAAAAAAAATCGTGTATGATGCATTCGATATCATTCAGCAAAAAACAAATGAAGATCCATTAAAAGTGTTTGAGAATGCAATTCGAAACGCGAGTCCAATTGTAGAAGTTAAAGCACGAAGAGTTGGTGGGTCAACATATCAAGTACCTATTGAAGTAAGTCGCTTTAGAGCAACAAATCTTTCGTTACGTTGGATTATTCAATACTCAAAACAACGTGTTGGTAGAAGTATGGCTATTAAATTAGCAAATGAAATTATTGACACTGCCAACGAAATTGGTAATACTATTAAAAAAAAGGAAGAAACTCATAAGATGGCTGAAGCAAATAAAGCTTTTGCGCATTTTAGATACTAATTTCAACTTAAAACTGATCTCGCTACAAGCTACAAATTTAATCGCAATTTTTTAAAACTTAAAGGAATTTTATAATGGCACGTGAAAAATTTGAACGTACAAAACCGCACGTTAATATTGGAACTATTGGTCACGTTGATCACGGAAAAACAACATTAACTGCTGCAATTACTGCAACTTTATCATTAGAAGGTGGTTCAGCAATCAAAGATTATGCTGATATTGATGGAGCACCAGAAGAACGTGCTCGTGGTATTACAATTAACACTGCACACGTTGAGTATGAGACACAAAATCGTCACTATGCACACGTAGATTGTCCAGGTCACGCAGATTACGTTAAAAACATGATTACTGGTGCTGCGCAAATGGATGGTGCTATCTTAGTTGTATCAGCTGCAGATGGTCCAATGCCTCAAACTCGTGAGCACATCTTATTATCAAAACAAGTAGGTGTTCCAGATATCGTTGTGTTCTTAAACAAACAAGATCAAGTTGATGATGATGAATTATTAGAATTAGTTGAATTAGAGGTTCGTGAGTTATTATCAGCTTACGATTTCCCAGGTGATGATATTCCAATTTGTCCAGGTTCAGCATTACAAGCTATTGAAGCTATTTCAGCAAATCCAGATCTTAAACGTGGTGATAACGAATGGGTTGATAAAATCTTTGCGTTAATGGATGCAGTTGATGATTATATCCCAACTCCAGAACGTGATACTGACAAAACTTTCTTAATGGCAATTGAAGATGTTTTCTCAATTACTGGTCGAGGAACTGTTGCAACAGGTCGTATTGAACGTGGTGTTGTAAAAGTAGGTGAAAGTGTTGAGATTGTTGGTGTTGGTGATACACAAACAACTACAATTACTGGTATTGAAATGTTCCAAAAAACTTTAGACGAAGGTTTTGCGGGTGATAATGTTGGTATCTTATTACGTGGTGTAACACGTGAAGATATTGAACGTGGTATGGTATTATCTAAACCAGGTACAATTACGCCACACACAGTATTTGAATCAGAAGTATATGTATTAACAAATGAAGAAGGTGGTCGTTCAACGCCATTCTTTACTGGTTACCGTCCACAATTCTACGTTCGAACAACTGACGTAACAGGTGCAATTACAGCTTTCACTGCAGATGATGGATCATCAGTAGAAATGGTATTACCAGGTGATCGTATTAAAATGACAGCTGAATTAATTTACCCTGTTGCAATTGAAGATGGTATGCGCTTTGCAATTCGTGAAGGTGGTCGTACTATTGGTGCAGGTGTAGTATCTAAAATTGTTAAATAATTAAAAAATTCTATGAATAANANAACGAATGAAAAAGTTCGTATACGATTAGAATCTTTTAATCATGAACTTTTAGTTTCTTCATGTCGAAAAATTACTCAAACTCTAAATTCTGCATCACTAGATTCAATTGGCATGGTAACTTTACCAACATCAAAACGAATTTATTGTGTGCTAAGATCACCTCACGTTGATAAAGATTCACGAGAACATTTTGAAATTCGAACTCATAAACGAATCTTAGAAATCTCTTCGGATCGTGACTTATCTGTTGTTGATTTATTAGCGGAACTTGAATTAGATCCAGGCGTTTTTTGTTCAATTTCGATCTTTTAACTCAAATCTATTGAGAACATAAAAAATTCCATTCCAATGAAATAGCCTATTGGAATGGAATTTTTTTAAAGTAATGCGAATAAATAAATAATTATCTGTTATTAATCAGAATATTATGATTTTACATTCTAATAAAAAATAAAAGAATTTTATAAAAGGATTCTTGGATTTTTACATTTAAATGAACAAATTAACATAATTTCAGTCTGGGAACGGGGGGACTTGAACCCCCACGCCTTTTACAGCAACGGATTTTAAGTCCGTCGTGTCTACCAATTTCACCACATTCCCAATGTTTATATTTACTATTCTATCAAAAAACTATGTAGAATGCAAGATTATAGTTTTTTGTTACAACGTGACACCAGTTATTACGCAAAAAAGAGTAGTTAGAATAAAGCTAAAAGACTAAACCAAAAATTAGTTTTATTTAAAATTAGAGTATTTTTTTCTTAAATCTATTATATTTCTTTATAATATTAATTAGCAAATCAGCATTTAAATATATTTTTCTTGTTCCTAATAGATATATCCGTCTAATATTAGATATCTTTTCAGTTGTTTTCATCGAATTTAATTTTAAATTCTATCTTCATCATTGAAAAAATCGTTAACATACGTTATAAATTTTTTATTTTTTTTGTTTTTCAAAAGACTAATCTACTCGCTTTAAACTCATTCCTGTTATTTTTTTGAATTTAAAATATCAGGCGGCACCCAGATTCGAACTGGGGATAGAGGATTTGCAATCCACTGCCTTACCACTTGGCCATACCGCCTATCGTTTGATATATTCTACTATAAACTAATTTTTCAAAAAATACAAATCCCGAATCATTTCTATTGGCACTTAGCATTTCCAAATGTAACATAACTATTCAATTTTTTGTATTTTATGTATACTATTAAAATATAATAGTACAATTGTAAGGTATTATTTTATAAATTTTTAAAATTATATATATAAAGGATTTTTATTTATGGATACTCGTATATTTGTAATTGCTCTACCGTTATTAGTTGCAGCATCATGGGCATTATATAATATTGGCCGTTTAGCGATTCAACAAGTTCAAAGATTATCACGTTAATAAAATAACACGTTTTAATTCGAAAATTTTGAATAACGTTCAATCAGCCAAGACAATTAGACTTAAATCGTTTGATAAACGTTTTCTACCAAGTTTTTTAAAAATAAAGGATAATTTTTTATGTCTCATACTGTAAAAATTTATGACACATGTATTGGTTGCACACAATGTGTACGTGCATGTCCTACTGATGTATTAGAAATGGTTCCATGGGATGGGTGTAAATCTGGTCAAATCGCTTCATCACCTCGTGTTGAAGACTGTGTAGGTTGTAAACGATGTGAAACAGCTTGTCCAACAGATTTCTTAAGTGTTCGCGTATATTTAGGCGCAGAAACAACACGTAGTTTAGGTTTATCATACTAACCATAAACTGTAAACTATTTTTAGATAATTCTAAAAATTTTCAAACAATGGATCAACAAAGACTCAAATCTTTGTTGATCCATTGTTTGAAAGTTAAATAATATTCATTTTTTTATTTCTGATAATTAGCTATTTTGAGTCTTAATCTAATATTTTTTGAAATTGTTTAGTTAATAAGTGGATCTTCATCAACAATAATACATTCCGTTGTTAAAATCATACTAGCAATTGATGTTGCATTTTGTAAACCTGAACGTGTTACTTTTGCTGGATCAACAACTCCCGCTTCATACATATTTACAAACGTATTGTCTGCAGCATTGTAACCAACTTCAAATTCTTGATCTTGAACTTTTTCAAGAATTACTGGTCCATTAATACCTGCATTTTCAGCAATTCTACGTAACGGCGCTAAAATTGCTCGAGAGATAATCATTGCTCCAATTAGCTCATCATCTTTTAAATTTGTTTTTGCCCAACTTGAAAGATTTTCAGATAAATGTGTTAATGTAGTTCCACCCCCTGGAACAATGCCTTCCTCAACTGCTGCACGTGTAGCATTAATAGCATCTTCTAATCTTAACTTTTTATCTTTCATTTCTGTTTCAGTTACAGCACCAACTTTAATAACAGCGATACCACCAGATAATTTTGCGATTCGATCTTGTAATTTTTCTTTTTCGTAAGCAGTATCAGCGACATTCGCTTGTTTCCGTAATTGTTCACAACGAACTTTAATTGCATCTAATGTTTGACCAGAAGCAACAATTGTTGTTCCTTCTTTTGTAACAATAACTCGACGTGCTTGACCTAATAAATCAAGTTGAATATTATCTAAACTTAATCCTGCATCTTGTGTGATAACAGTACCACCAGTTAAAATAGCAATATCTGCTAACATTTGTTTTCTTAATTCACCAAATCCTGGAGCTCTAATAGCTACAACATTTACAATCCCACGTAACTTATTTAAAATTAATGTTGCTAAAGCTTCTTTTTCAACATCTTCAGCAATAATTAGAAGTGGACGTTTTGTTTTAGTTATTTGTTCTAAAATTGGTAATAAGTCTTGTTGAACTAAAGTAATTCGTTTATCAGTTAAAAGGATATAAGGATTATCATATAAGACTTCCATCTTATCAGTATTAGTAATGAAATATGGCGAAATAAAGCCTTTTTCTAATTTCATTCCTTCTGTAATTTCTAGTTCTGTTACAATTCCTTTCCCTTCTTCTAAAGAAATAATACCCTCTTTTCCAACTTTTGCTAATGCATCAGCAATTAGTGATCCAATAACTTCATCATTTCCCGCTGAAATAGAAGCAACATGCTGAATTGATTGAATATCTTCTACAGGCTGGGCAAACTCATTGATTTGAGTAACTAAATATTGCGTTGCTTTTTCCATCCCAAGTTTAATTGCGATTGGATTCGCACCAGCAGCTACGTTTTTTAATCCTTCCTTCACCATTGCATATGCTAAAACGGTAGCAGTTGTAGTTCCATCCCCAGCAACATCATTAGTTTTGGAAGCCGCTTGGCGAATTAATGATACTCCTGTATTTTCAATATGATCTGTTAAATTAATTTCTTTAGCAATTGTAACGCCATCATTTACAATTTGAGGAGATCCGTAAGCTTTTTCTAATACAACATTTCGACCTTTCGGACCTAATGTTACAGAAACTGCTTCCACCATTATTTCCATTCCGCGTTCTAAAGCACGTCGTGCATTATCTTGATATAAAATTTTTTTAGCCATATTCGATTGTTACAAAATTTATTGTCATTATTTATAAAAAATCTCTGAAATATTACTGTAATTCAATCACTAGAAGTTATGCAAGTGGAAAGTATCATTCTTTCTATTTTTTTACTTTACTTAATCACTATACATATAGTATAATTTGAATTGAAAAGTATATTTTGGGCTTGTAGCTCAGTGGACTAGAGCACGTGGTTACGACCTACGGTGTCAGGGGTTCGAATCCCTTCTTGCCCAATTTTATAGTTTTATAGAATTAAAATTTCACTGAATATTTGGGGTGTCGCCAAGTGGTAAGGCTGCGGACTTTGACTCCGCCATTCGTAGGTTCAAATCCTGCCATCCCAGTTTTAATAACACTAAAAACTTTACTAGTTTTAAAAAATTATCTTTAATATTAACTAAATTATTACATAATATATTATTAATATTCATAGAAAGTAAAATATGGAAGCGAAAATTGAATTTATACGTGGGTTAAGTGAAAAAGTATTACCAGATGTCCGTTTAACTAGATCTCGTGATGGAAGTACTGGAACTGCAACTTTTGTTTTCAAAAATCCAAATATTTTAGATAAACGAACAACAAAAGAAGGTGAAATTACCGGTATGTATCTAATTGATGATGAAGGTATTTTAGAAACACGAAATGTAAGTGCTAAATTTATTAACGGAAAGCCTGAAGCAATTGAAGCAATTTATATTATGAAGAGTCCGGAAGCATGGGATAGATTTATTCGATTTATGGAAAGATATGGTGAAACAAATGGTTTAGTATTTACAAAAGCTAATTAAATAGAATGAACTATTTAATTAGTTATTTCAAAAATTATCAATAAAATTAGTTATAATTGAGTTATCCAAACCTAAGGTTAGGGAATTTTATAAAATTTATAAGATTAACCCCCTCCCACAATCGTAACAATTTCAATTTCGTCTAAATCCTGGACAAAAGTTGTCTTCCAGTGAGTTTTATTAAAAATCACTTGATTGTATTCTAATACTAACAGACTTTCATTGTAGTTAAAATATGTAATTAAATCCGATAAGCTAATATCTTGATCTATTATATATTTTTCATTATTAAGAAAAAAATTTTTTACTTGTTTCATAAAGTTTTTTTATATTTGCTAGACATTGAATTATAAAAACTGGTAAACTATGAGTCAAGACAATATGGCGGGTGTGGCCAAGTGGTTAAGGCAGCGGGTTGTGATTCCGCCATTCGCCGGTTCAAGTCCGGTCACTCGCCCTTATTGATTCAACAATAATTAAGTATTTATAAAAGATTACTTATCACTAAAATTAATTTATGTCACGTTACCGCGGACCACGATTAAGAATTATTAGACGTTTCGGAAAAGACGTTACATTACCAGGTTTGACAACAAAACGATCAATTAAAGATCAACCACCTGGAAAAGCTAAAGGTTCAGATACTAATGGCCAAAAAGCAACAGAGTACGGTATTCGGTTAAATGAGAAACAAAAATTAAAATTCAATTACGGATTAACTGAAAAACAATTATTCCGTTATGTGAAAGAAGCACGTCGAAGAAAAGGTGTAACAGGTTTAGTTTTACTTCAATTATTAGAAATGAGATTAGATACACTTTGTTTTACACTAGGATTTGCAAAAAGTATTGCTCAAGCGCGTCAACTAGTAAATCATGGTCATATTACAGTAAATAAGAAAGTAATTAGTATTCCTAGTTTCCAATGTCGATTAAACGATGTAATTAGTGTAAAAGAAAAAAGTACTTCAAAAAATCTTGTTACTAATAATTTAAAAGTAAATCAACGAAGTGAAATTCCTGCTAATTTAGAATTTAATGATTCAAAATTAGAAGCAACGGTTTTAGACTATTGTGATCGTGATGACGTTCAATTACAACTTAATGAGTTACTTGTAGTTGAATATTACTCTAGACGCTAATAAATCAAATTCTTATATATTCTCTATTTATTACTATGTTAAAATTAAGATTAAAACGAGGTGGACGAAAACGTGCTCCATCATATCGATTAGTTGTTATTGAAAGTAGTGCTCGTCGTGATGGACGACCAGTAGAAGAAGTGGGTTACTATAATCCAATTTCAAAACAAAGTCATTTTGATGTTGCAAAAATTGAAAAATGGTTAAGCTATGGTGTACAACCTACAGAAACAGTTGCTAGCTTATTAAAAAAAGCTCAAATTGTATAAAGATTGAAAGCAAGTGTAATCAATAAATTATGTTAATTCTGAAAAAATAATTAACATAATTTGTTCAAATTGAAAAAAAAGAGGATAAGATTTTAAAGGATTTATGAAACCCAACCATAACTATGTAAACCTTTTCCTAAAAAATTCACTCCTAAGTAACAAATCCAAATTACAAAGAAGCCTAAACCACCTAAAATTGCAGTTTTTTTTCCTTCCCAACCTTTTGTAATACGAGCATGAAGATATGTAGCAAAGACTAACCATGTGATTAGTGCCCATGTTTCTTTTGGATCCCAACTCCAATATGAACCCCAAGCCTCATTTGCCCAAACACCACCAGAAATAATACCAATTGTTAAAAATGGAAAGCCTAACCCAATAATTCGATAACTCCAATT
>JGI26118J46590_1000290_pt1 | contig 11932 bp, 8 predicted proteins | sample AOAMet_66_BLW_10_2_FD_46590 | JGI IMG/M metagenome (IMG submission 46590)
GAACTCCAATTGGCTACTCAATAATGTTGGCTTCTGTAGTATACCTTGGGTTTTCAGGTCTTGACGTTGCTTTAGCTGGTGAGAAAATTTTACAAGGGTTTTATTTGAGTACTATCCTCATTGCAGTGCCATTATTTATTGTTGCAGCAAATATTATGAATGCTGGAACTATAACTGATAGATTATTAAATTTTTGCGTAGCTGCAGTAGGACGTTTCAAAGGTGGGCTTGGGCATGTAAATGTTGTGGCTTCTTTAATTTTTTCTGGAATGTCTGGCTCAGCTGTTGCGGATGCCGCTGGAATTGGAAAAATAATCATTGAAATGATGACTAAAGATAACAGGTATACGCGCGGCTATGCAGCAGCTATTACTGCTGCATCAGCAACAATTGGGCCTATAATTCCACCATCTATTCCAATGGTTTTATATGCTTTAGTTTCAAAAGCATCAATTGGTTCACTCTTTTTAGCGGGTATTCTNCCTGGATTAATTATGGGNCTTGTCCTAATGATTATGAATTATTACNTGGCGGGCAAACGAGGCTTTGCAATGGAAGATCCAATTCCTTTAAGAGAGCTTCCAAGAAAAACAGCAAATGCTTTCCCAGCACTACTAATGCCTGTAATATTATTATATGGTATTTATGGTGGTGTGACGACACCAACTGAAGCTGCAGCAATAGCCGCATTTTATGCATTATTGCTTGCTGGACTGTTTTATAAAGCCTTATCATTTANGACACTGTTCAATGTNTTTGTAGAAAGTGCACGTTCATCTGCATCTGTCGGCATTGTTATTGGCGGTGCTTTTATATTAAANTTCATAGTTATATCTGAGCAAATACCACAATCTATTGCGATGCTTTTAGAAGGTACTGATGTAAACCCAATTGTATTTTTAATTGTTGTGAATTTATTGATCTTAGCGTTAGGCTGCATTCTGGATGCAACAACAATTATATTAGTAATAGTTCCACTTTTTATACCAACATGTGAAGTTTTAGGTATTGATCTAGTACATTTTGGTGTTCTTGTTGTGGTAAACTCAATGATTGGACTAATAACCCCACCTTATGGTATACTATTATTTGTAATAAATGCAGTTACAGATATTCCTTTAAGAGAGATTATATCAGAAATTTGGGCATTTCTGGTAATNTTAATAGCTGCACTTTTAATCATGTTGTTAGTTCCAGATTTAGTACTTTGGTTNCCTAGAGTATTTGGTTATCAAGGCTAGTCTTGTGCTCTGTATATCTAGTAATACTGTTAAAGGTAATTTTGAAGAAAAATTGAAATTAATTTCAGAGTCCAATTTCAATTTTGTTGAAATTTGTAGTTTTGATATATTACAATTTCAAAATAAAACTGAAGAAATTTTGGGCATAATTGCAGGTGCAAATTTAAGAATAGCAGCATTTAATTTTCAAAATAAAGTATATTCAAAAAAAGATATTCTAGTAGCAGCAAAATTTTCAATTTCTATAAATTCACCTATTCTAATTTTAAATATATCTGACCCTAAACAAATAGTNATACCAGATCTTGATTTGATTGGTGATTTGAAGATTGCTTTACTTCCAACTCGTGAATGTGAGTTTGCAACAATTCAGTATATACATAAAATCAATCATCCAAATCTTGGTNTTGCTTTAAATAGTGCAAATGTTTTGGGAGATGGATCACGACCCGCAAGATTACGTGATTTAAAGATTTCAAAATTATTCTATATCCAACTTGCTGATGGAGTAAATGGACATTTGTTACCAAAGCTTGGCGAACTAAATTTGGAAGCTTTTATAAAAATATTAAGTCGATTTGGGTATGATGGTACTTGGTGCATTTCTNTAAAAGAAAAAAACTGTCCAAGTACGGCAAGTGCATATAGATCCTTGTTGAATATTTTGAATGATGTTTCAATTTCAGAACCATCAGCAAAGTTTGACATACCATTAATTCCTTCCAGGGTTCGAGCGACTGGCATTGAATTTATAGAATTTGCAGTAGATGAAAATGCATCAAATGAATTAACAAAAATGTTATTAAGTATGTCATTTCGTAAAGAGCGAATACATCTTAGTAAGGACGTTGTTCTTTGGCGGCAGGGTGCAATCAACATTGTCGTAAACAAAGAGAAATATGGGTATGCTCGTGACGCATTTGAAGTACATGGAGCTATTGTTTGTGACATGGGACTTCGAGTGCAAAATGCAGATGAAACGGTTTCCAGAGCAAAATCTCTCGGGTCAAAGTCATTTATTCAAAATGTGGGCTTAGGCGAATTAAATATTCCGGCTGTTCGAGGGGTAGGTGGTACTATTGTGCATTTTATNGATGAAAACTCTGATTTGCATAGGGTATGGGACATCGAATTTGACAGGACAAATGATGTTGANGCTATACAACCNATTGGTTTGCGACGTATCGACCATATCGCACAAACCATGAGATTTGATGAAATGCAAGATTGGTTACTGTATTATATTTCAACTTTCGAAATGGATAAATCTTCAATAGTAAATGTTAATGACCCATCTGGAATTATTTTAAGCCAAGCTATTGAAAGTCCTGAAGGTGAAGTGCGTTTAAATCTAAATGCATCAGAAGATTTAAATACATTTGCTGGGTTATTTGTTGAAGATAAATTTGGAGCAGGTGTACAACATATAGCTTTTGCTTCCGATGATATTTTTGAAAGTGCAAATTTATTGAGAATAAATGGCTTTGAAAGCTTAGCTATTCCANCTGGTTACTATGAAGAAACAAAAAACAAATTTAACCTAAATGATACATTCATAGCTCAATTAAAAAAACAGAATATTTTGTATGACCAAGATGGAAACAGCGAATATTTTCAAATTTATAGTAAAAATTTATTTGATGGTTTCTTTTTTGAAATAGTACAAAGAAAAAATGGCTATTCTGGATATGGTGCACGTAATGCATCTGTTCGATTATCTTCTCAAACTATATTGCAGCAAGCTTAAAAAGGGAAACATACCATGGTAAACGATGCTGATGAAATACGAAATTGGTGGAGCACATCAATAATTGATATGTCTCCAGGAAAAATTTCTTTTAGAGGAAATCAAATTGAAAATTTGATAGGAAATGTATCATTTCCACAGATGATTTGGATGATGGTAAGNGGTGGATTGCCTACAAATGAAGAGGCTTCATTATTTGAGGCTGCATTAGTAGCTGGAGTTGACCATGGGCCTCAAGCACCTTCTATAGCTGCAGCTAGAATGGCTGCAACATGTGGGGTCGGGATTAACAACGCAATGGCTACAGGGATCAATATGTTAGGGGACATTCATGGTGGCGCCGGAGAGCAATGTGCGGAACTATTTTATGAGATATCATCAAGAATTGATAATGGTGCAAAATTTGACACTGCTATTGAAGACGGGTTGCGTGAATGGAAAAGTGTGAATGGTAAAATTATTAGTGGATACGGCCATAGATTTCACAAACCAATTGACCCAAGAGCTCCACGCCTAATGGAATTAGTACGTTCAGCTGCAAAAGATAATATTGTATCTGGAAAATACGCAGATATTGCTGAAGCTATCCAATCTCATTTAAGCATTAAAAAAGATATTGCTATGAATATAGACGGCGCAACAGCTGTTATATTTTGTGAATTAGAATTCCCCGCCCCCTTATCTCGAGGACTTTTTTGTTTGTCGAGAAGTGTTGGAATCCTATCGCATGCTTGGGAGCAAATCGAACAAGGTGGAAGAAATAAGGGCCCGATGCCAACAAAGTTTTTACCAAAATATATATCTAAGAATATTTAAAATATATATGATAAACATAATAATATCATAGATTTTATAATAAATATTATGTTATACCTAATGTAAGATATATTTAGGTGATTCATAATGACTGAAGTTNCTCATGATCCATTGTACTCTTTGGCACATTTAACATTGATAAATGCTACTACACCNGAATTGATATATATTGCNGACCGCGCTGGTTATGATGCAGTAAGCCCTCGATTTATACCTATGAATGTCCCTGGAGAATTNAAACAATCTCCAATTGATANCCAAATGATCGCAGCTACAAAGATTGCTCTAAAAACTACAGGCATTAAAGTCTTAGATATAGAATTAGCACGTATTACNGAAGATTGTGATCCACGTAACTTTGANAGAGCCTTAGAGCTTGGTGGTGAATTAGGCGCAAAGCGTATGATAATGAGTGCATGGACTACAGATCGTANTGATAGAAACTTCATTTTAGATTGTTTTTCTGAGACTTGTGAAATTGCTTNTCAATATGGCCTTAGTGTTGATCTAGAATTCCCATCTTTTTCTCGTTTGAGAACTTTAGATGAAGCATTGGATATAGTTCGTGCAGCAAAACAGCCCAACGGTGGTATCTTAGTTGATACATTATACCTTCATTTAAGTCGTGTAGATTTGGCTGAATTACTTCANGTACCTGGCGANTTTTTAAATTTTCTACATATATCTGATGCATTACCGGGTATCGCAGATACTAAACAGGGAATGATTCAGCTCGCAAGAGATGCGCGATTATATCCAAGTGAAGGTTGTATTGATTTTAAGGGGATAATTGAACGAATGCCTCCTGTGGATTACTCAATAGAGCTACCAAATCAATCTAGAATTAATGAACTTGGATATGAAGAACATGCTCGACGATGTTTACAACATGCTAAGCGTACTTTTGGACATGTGAAATCCCAAAGGCGTACTCACCATATTAATAATATNAAAGGGAAAANTATATTTCATGACCAAAGAGCTTACTAATCAAGAGCGTGAGCATGCGCTCGATTTGCTAAATCGTGCGCGTAAAGCTATGGCGTTGATTGAGAATTATTCGCAGCAAGAATTAGATAGATTAGCGCAAGCTATTGGATGGTTTTCGAGTAATGAGAAAACATTTACAAANCTTGCCCAAATGGGTGTTGATGAAAGTGGGATAGGGGATCGCTTGGGGCGACCAGCGAAACGTTTTAAGATACACGGCGCCTTAAGAGATGCACTAAGACAACCTTCTACTGGAATTGTTGAGGTTGATGAAGAAAAAGGTTTAGTTAAATATGCGAAACCGGCTGGAGTAATCGCTTCACTAATTCCAATGACAAACCCCGCTTTAACTCCACCTGTTACTGGTATTTATTCTGCAAAAACTCGTAATGCGACAATTTTTTCGCCACATCCACGAACTGCAGTAACAACATTTAAAATGGTTGAAGCAATGNGAAGTGCATGCAGAGCTGTTGGTGCGCCTGAAGATTTATTCCAATCAATTCAAAAGCCTTCGATACCTTTGACTCAATATTTAATGCAGATATGTGATCTAACACTTGCTACTGGAGGTAAGCCAATGGTTAAGGCTGCTTATTCATCCGGTAGGCCCGCGTATGGAGTAGGTGCTGGAAATTCATCTATTGTTATAGATGAAACTGCTGATATTGAAATTGCTGCAAAAAATACTCGAATGTCTAAGACGAGTGATTTTGGCTCTGGTTGTTCTGCAGATGGAAATATAATTATTCAACAAAGAATTTATAAAGAGATGTTAAGCGCTTTGCAATTAGAGGGTGGTTATCTTTGTAATGAAGATGAGAAAAAAAAATTAGAAGCTGCAATGTGGGATGAAAATGAAAATCGTACATTCTCGACCATAGCTTGTCCGCCTCAACAAATTGCTAATGCGCTGGTTTTAATATACCAGATGATAGAAAATTCCTAATGGTTGAAAATCATGGAAAAATTGGCCCAGAGCATAAATTTAGTAAAGAAAAACTTACTACTCTGATGGCACTTTATTGGTTTGAAAATTTTGATGATGCTCTAGAAATAGTAAAAAAGATTTATAATACTGCAGGAAAAGGACACTCGTGTGGCATATATAGTCACGATGATGATAATATTGATGCCTTAGCTCGTGTAGCCCCTGTCAGTAGAATGATGGTTAGGCAGCCCCAATCTAAATCAAATGCTGGGTCTTACACGAATGGGATGCCAATGACGTCAAGCCTTGGTTGCGGAATATGGGGCGGTAATATTACGAATGAAAATGTAACAATGAAACATATGATGAATTATACTTGGGTAAGTCGTCCAATCACAGAGGATAAACCATCAGAACAAGACTTATTTGGAGAATTTTATGGAAATGAGGTTGCATAATGAGTGATAATATAAAAACAGTAGCTGAACATCTTNTAGACTTTCTCCAGCGACGAGAAGTTAAACATGTTTTTGGGCTATGTGGTCATACAAATATAGCTGTCTTAGCAGCATTATCGAAAAGCCCTATTGATTTCATAACAGTTAGGCACGAACAAATTGCAAGCCATGCGGCAGACGCTTATGCGCGAGTTACTGGAAAAGCTTCAGTTGTACTCTCTCATTTATCACCAGGCCTTACTAATTGTGCAACAGGAGTTGCAAATGCTGCATTAGATTGTATTCCAATGGTAGTCATTGCGGTGATATTCCTACCCATTACTATGGCAAACATCCACATCAAGAAGTGAACTTGCATTCTGATGCATCACAATATGAAATATATAAACCTTTTGTGAAGCGCGCATGGAGAGTTGATAGGGCAGATCTTATAGCTGAGATCTTAGAAAAGGCATTTCATTTAGCTGAAAGTGGCCAACCTGGACCAGTTTTAGTTAATGTGCCTATGGATATTTTTAGTGAAGTTATATCATCAGACACATTTGATCGTATTCTTGGTAATATGCGATCAATAATAAAACCATCTATTGATGATCATACTGCGCGTGACATTATAACTAAATTAGCAAATTCTAAAAATCCGGTTAGTTATGTGGGTGGAGGTATTTTGTTATCAGGCGCTTCTGATGAACTTCGAGAATTTATAGATTATATGGGTTTGCCTGTAGCACATTCTTTGATGGGTAAAGGCGCAATTAGTGATGAACATCCATATCTTCTTGGCATGACAGGATTTTGGGGCACAAAATTAACAAATGATGCATGTTTAAATGCGGATTATATTCTAGCTATTGGTACTCGCTTCAAAGAAGCTGATTGTTCAAGTTGGTACCCTGGATATACATTTAATATTCCTGGCTCAAAAGTTATTCATATAGATATAGAACCATCAGAAATAGGCAGGAATTATCCAACAGATATTGGTGTAATAGCTGATGCAAAGTCTGCATTGTGTGTTTTGTTGCGTGTAGCAAAAGAACTATACCCTGAAGGTTTTGATAGGCCAAAGTTACGTGAAAAAATTGCAAAATTTAAAAATGCATTTATTGAAAAAAATACTAAAATGGCTACCTCAAATTTATTTCCAATGATGCCCGAAAGGATCCTTGCTGACACAAGAAATGCATTACCTGATGATGCTATTATTACAACTGATGTTGGATGGAATAAAAATGGTGTTGGCCAGCAGTTTAACATACTAACCCCAGGTTCTATTTTAACTCCTGGAGGTTTTGCTACAATGGGGTTCGGGCCTCCAGCAGCAATAGGGGCAAAGCTAGCAAGCCCGGATAAAGTGGTGCTTAGCTTGGTCGGTGATGGTGGATTTGGACAAAATCCTGCAATGCTTGCAACAGCAGTTGAATTAAATCTGGGAATAATTTGGTTGATAATGAATAATAATGCCTTTGGAACAATCGCTGGTTTGCAAAAAGCACATTATGGCATTACCTATGGCACTACCTTCCCAGGAACTTCTGAAGAACCAGAAAATGGGCCAGATTATTCTAAAATCGCAGAGGCATATGGTGCAGTAGGTATAAAAATTAATAGTGCATCTGAATTATTGCCATCATTAAGAGGCGCTATTGCATCTAATAAACCAACAGTTATTGATGTAGCAATGATAAACAATCCTACCCCAACAACTGGCCACTGGAATATTCTGGACATATATTCTCCGGACAAAAATGTCAGTCATGTATCAACTTAAATAATTGCAGGCACCAATTAATATTATTTCTTGGTGCCAATTATCTCATTATAAAAGGGTTTTGCATTGGTTGATCCGATGTATTTATCCATGTAGTTTTAGTCCGTGTGTAATCGTAGATTGAATCCACCCCTGCTTCACGGCCGTAACCAGATTGATTGTATCCGCCAAATGGTGCAATTGGGGAAATAGCTCGATATGTATTTATCCAGCATATTCCTGCTTTAATTTTTGAAGATACGCGATGTGCACGTGCTATATTTTCTGTAAATATTCCAGATCCTAATCCAAACTTTGAGTCATTTGCTAATGCAATTGCTTCTTCTTCAGATTCAAAAGGTAAAAGCGACATTATAGGACCAAACATTTCCACTTTTAGTGTTTCTGTATTTGCATTTGTACATTCAACCAAGGTTGGCTCCATATAGTTGCCTGCTCTTTTTAATGGGCTCCCACCAAAATGAATTTTCGCACCTTGAGATTTAGATACAGCCAGGGTTTTAGAAATATTATTTATCTGAGCTTTAGTGCAAAGAGGCCCAATATTAGTTTCTGCATCTAATGGATTTCCAACTTTAATGTTTTTTGACTTTGCAATGATTATTTTGATTAAATCATTGAAAATATTTTTATGTATTAGTCCGCGAGACCCAGCGACACAACTCTGTCCAGAAGCGCCAAAATTACCAGCAATTAATCCGTTTGCTGCGCTTTCTAAGTTTGCATCATCAAATACAATAATTGGAGATTTTCCACCTAATTCTAAAGAAGTGACGGCAAAGTTCTCTGAAGAGTTTTTAATTACATGTCGAGCAGTATCTGGCCCTCCTGTNAAAGCTATACGATCAATTTCTGGGTGGCTTGTTAATGGAATTGAGCAATTTTCAGCATCACCAGTAATAACTGATATTACACCAGGTGGAAAACCAGCTTGTTGTATTAATTTTGCGAATTCAAACATTGGCGCAGGTGCAATTTCTGACGCTTTAAGGATAACAGTACAACCTGCTGCTAATGCTGGTCCAAGTTTTGTTGCAGTTAAAAACATTTGAGCATTCCATGGAACAACTGCTACAACAACGCCAATTGGTTCACGCCGAGTAAAAACGTGCATATTTGGTTTGTCGATTGGTAAAACCGATCCTTCAATTTTATCTGCTAACCCTGCATAATAACGATAATAATCAGCTACATAACTCGTTTGGGTTGATGTTTCAGCTAAAAGTTTCCCACTGTCATTAGTTTCAACTTGCCCAATAAGTTCTGCATTCTCCTCGATTAGATCTGCTAATTTATGAAGTAGTTTTCCACGCTGTGTTTGTGAAATATCGCGCCAAGACGTATCACTTAAAGCTCTACGTGCTGCGCTTACTGCGCGGTTAACATCGCTTTTTGAAGCACAATCAAAAGTTGCCCAAATTTCTCCAGTTGCAGGATTTTCTGAATCCATCGATTGTTGAGTGCTTCCACTAACCCAATCGCCATCTATATATAGTTGATAATGTGGTTTGTTTTCCATGTTAATCCTTAATTAAATGCCGGCATGACTTCATTTATAAACCGTTCTAAAGACTCTTTCTTTCTTTTAAAGCTCATTCCACTATCTATCCAAAATGCATATTCATCGTATCCAAGTTTCTCATATCTTTTAATTTGTTCAATTACTGACTTAGATGTTCCTATTGTCAAATCACGTTGCATATTCTCTGGTGACATTAATTTATTTGCCGCCAATTCTTCCTTTGATAAAGCTTTAATCTGCCCTTGTTGTACTGGTCTTTTATTTTGAAACCATGCGCCAAAATAACAATAAAATTTTGAAAGCTCTTTAGCTGCTTCATCTACATCATCTTGATCTAAACCCACATAAGTATGGTGTAACAACATTATTTTTGGCTTTTTACCATTATAACTTGCACAGGCTTCATTAAATTTCCGCATAAGGTCCTCTATTTCTTCTAAACCCATCCAGAGTGGGGTAACTTGGATATTAAATCCATTTTCAACTCCAAACTTATGACTACTAATATCTCTTGCAGCTATCCAAATTGGCGGCCCGTTTTTCTGAAGTGGTTTTGGTGCAGTAGAAGTTTTTGGAAAATTATAATATTCTCCATTATGTTCACAATCACCTTCCCATAATTTGCGTAATAGTGGTATACTTTCTCTCATTTTTTGACCTGCTTCCCACGCATCCATGCCTGGTACTAGTCGTTCATATTCATAAGAATATGCACCTCTGGCTATACCTAATTCTATTCTTCCACCGGTTATTAAATCAGTAGCAGCAGCTTCTCCGGCTAGTTTTATTGGATGCCAAAATGGTGCTATAATAGTTCCTGTGCCTAAGCGTAAATTTTTTGTATTATAACTTAAGTCAACCAAACTGATAAAGGGATTTGGTGCTATTGTGAACTCCATACCGTGGTGTTCACCTGTCCANAGAGATCTCATCCCACCTTGATCAGCGATTTTTGCCAATTCAATAAGTTCTTCGCGTAAATCACAATGATCTTGTTCAGGTGTAATTCTTTCCATGTGTGCAAAAAGAGAAAAATCCATTTTATTTCCTTTCTTGAATGCCGTGAATAGCACCTTTTTCTACATCGCCTAAGTATAGAGAAAAATTTCTTGATTGTGCTTCTAATGCAAATCGAGACATCATTCTTGATATAGCTGGCGACGTAAATTTTTGTTGATTTAATTGAGATATTGGGATTGAGATAACATCTGATGAAGTGTCTTTGATATTTCCAGTTGCCAAGAAATAGGTGCTATGTTCTCTAGATTTAATTCCTTCAAAAACTGAATAGGCTTGACCCAACTTTGCTGAAATACCGTAATTAATTATTGTATCATTTAAATCTTTTATCTGATTGCTTCTGTCTATTGCTTTGCATTGAGGCGGCTGAAGGCCATCGGGTGTTTTCACTAAGATTATGTTATCTTTATCTTCGATAATTGCTCCACAAATAGCATTGCTTGTAGTGTCCTTAAATGCTGCTCGCTCTAATCCTAAACTAAAATATTGGCCTCCAACATATCCAAGACCAGGTTCATTTGATAATTTTAAGTCATCAACTTGTCCGATCAATACACAATGATCTCCTGTCGGAATAATATTATCCGTTGTACAAGAAAATTGCACAGTGGCGCCATCTATTGTCGGCACTCCGTTTAAATCAAGTTTATGTGGTACTTTTGTAAATCTGTCATCATCTGACGTTGCAAAAATATTTGATATTTTCTCTTGGCCTTCAGAAAGTATATTTACTGAAAAGTGGCTGCACTTTGAAAATGTTTTGTAGCTTGATAAGAATTTACCAGGACAAACAAGAAGCATTGGTGGATCTAAAGATACCGACGTAAAAGAGTTTGCTGTGAAGCCAACATATTTTCCATCACTTCTGACGGCTGTTACAACTGTCACGCCAGTCATAAACTTACCAAATGCATCTCTAAGTAAAATGGGATCTATTTTATCCATCAAGCATTATCCATTATGAATTTTTTTAAGGTTTTATTAAGGTGCTTTGCATGTGTCATAGGAAGCATATGCGCAGCATTATCAAATATCTCCATTTTTCCAGTATGAGTGAGCTTAGACATATTTTTTGTCATTTCTGGAGTGGAATTAGGTTCTCTTGACCCAGTTATAAATAATGATGGGCAATGTAATTTGTTTAAATCATTTTCATTTGGCCCATCTTCACTCGAAAATACTTTATAAGCATTATAATACCCCCTAGGATCAGTTGAACTTAACCAATCCTTACAAACCTTACGCGCCTTTTTCTCTTCAGGCATGAACCATCGATTGAGAGTACTTGAGGGATCTGAATTCGATTGTTTAGATAAAGTATTAAATCTATTTTTTACTGCTTTTTTTGCTATTTCATCTCTTTTGAAAATGGCATTCAATGCAATTACTGATTTTACTTTTCTTGAATGGCGGAATGCTAACTCTAAAGCAATCAT
>JGI26118J46590_1000291_pt1 | contig 11929 bp, 6 predicted proteins | sample AOAMet_66_BLW_10_2_FD_46590 | JGI IMG/M metagenome (IMG submission 46590)
GGCCCCCATGGGCCAAGCCAGCCATTCGAACGCCTCACTCTGCCCAAGGGTCTTCGCCATTGGACCAGTCGGAAGGTGCTTCTTCGGCTGGTTCTTCTGCTTGTTCTTCTGCTGGAGTTTCAACAGCAGGTTCTTCTTCGGCTGGAGCCGTGTTGCTGTTGTTGAGTTTTCCATCATCAAGAAGATCTTCAACGGCGTTTTCGCCAACAATTTCCACGGATGCGGATTCAGTTTCGACGGTGATTTGTTCAGCCTCTTCGATGGTCATGTCAGCAGCACGGGCTTCGACCATGTCGTCCATCCGCTCTGTGAACGCACGGGACATATGTTGCGACTTGCGCTCGGCTTCGACCGCTCGCTCAATCATGTCGTAGCGTTGCTTGATGGCCTTGTTGAGGTCTTCGAAAATTTGCATGTGGTCGACGTACCAATCATCACGTGCCTTCATCTCTGAAACGGCAAGACGCAGGTCATTGTCCAACTCTTCTGCAATACCGAAAACCTTGCCGAGTCGATCCTTTTCACGGGAGTATTTCTCTTCCATCTTTTCGAGTTCTGGCTTGAGGTGTTCGACCTGCTTGCCTGCCTTAACTGCGCGGAGTTCGAGTTCACGGACCCTGATTTCCCGCTCGTTAAGCAGGGCTTCTTGGGTTTCCTTTTCGATTTCCCGTTCGATGATTTCCTTCTCGAGGACTTCATTTTCAGTTCGAGCATCGAAGAGTTCCTTTTCCACAGCCTCGTAGGCTGCGAACAACTTTTGCAGACGGTCTGTCTCAGTTGCGAGTTGTTCCTCAAGTTGTTGAATTCGAATCTCTGGCGTGACGGTCCCTTCTTCTGTCATGGTATCACCGGGAGGTAAGCCTCCATGTAAGTCCACTTAACTCCACCCTATCAAGCCGACGCCTCAACGACCCTGCGAAATGGCTTGAAATCTTGGTTTGAATCATGAGGAGATGGCATCGGTTGCGGCGACTAATTCTCGCGCAATGCTCACTTCACCCATTGAGTGGCCCGCATCGGGGACGATAATCAGGTTGCTGTTTGGAAGAACCTTGTGCAGTTCCCATGCGCTTCGCGTCGGGCAAACCACGTCATACCGCCCTTGAACGATCACAGTTGGAATGTGTTCGATGACTGATGCATGATTCAAAATGTGAGCTTCTTCAACAAAAATTGCGTTGATGAAGTAATGACATTCGATGCGTGCGAAGGCAACGGCGAAATCCAAATCTTCTGCTTTTTCGAGGTACGATGGGTCGGGGAACAAGCGGCTTGTCGCCATCTCCCAACGAGTCCACTGTTTTGCTGCTGCTCTGCGCACATCTCCATCTTCGCTCGTGAGGCGAGCATAGTAGGCTTCGATGAGGTTCGATTGCTCGGCTTTGGGAATGTGTTCACGATATGGTTCAAAGGCATCAGGGAAGATGTGGCTTGCACCGTCTTGGTAGAACCATTGCAGTTCACTTTTCCTGCACATGAAAATGCCACGGAGGACCAAACTTGTGACACGATCAGGATATGTTTGGGCGTAAATGAGCGAAAGCGTCGATCCCCAAGAACCGCCAAAGACGTGCCATTCTTCGATGCCAAACGAGACCCTGAGTGCTTCAATGTCGGCCACCATGGCTTGCGTTGTGTTGTCTCTTAACTCTGCGTGAGGCGTTGATTGGCCACACCCACGTTGGTCGAATTGTATGATGTTGAATTTTGCTGGGTCGAAGTATTGTCGGTAAGCAGGTTGGCCTCCACCGCCTGGGCCACCGTGGATCACAACAACTGGGACACCCTCGCTGTTTCCAGATTTCTCCCACGCAATCGTATGGAGGTCTGTGACTTGCAACATCCCGGAATCATAGGGTTCAATCGGCGAATACAGCACCTCTTCAATTGTCGTCGTCGTGTCGAGCATGGATTGTCCAAAGAACGGCCAGCCATGTTCCTTTCGTTTGGGGACATGTTCAAGAAATGCCCATCAAACGGCAAGCCATGAGCACAAGACCTGCCACCGAGTTGTTTTCAGAATGGGCGACAAAGAACAAAGATGAGGGAATGGAACGGGGCCATGCTGCTTCGGTCAAGGCAATGCTGGATTTGGCCTTGCCAAGGGTCAGCACGCCATATTCGGCCGTGGATGTTGGATGCGGAAATGGATGGGTCTGTCGGGCTTTGGAATCGGGTGACGCGTGCCTACGAGCCGTTGGCGTTGATGGATCCAAAGCGATGATTGAGAAAGCGAAAACCCTCGGAGATGGTGAGTTCCACCTCGCTCTTTTACCTGATTGGAAACCAACCACGCCTTTTGATTTCCTTCACAGCATGGAATTTCTCTACTACCTCCATGACCCTGCGGCCATGTTGAAAATCCTTCACGATGAGTGGTTGAATGAAGCAGGCGTGATGGTAGCAGGTGTCGATCACTACCTCGAAAATGAAGACAGTCACGGATGGCCTGAAGCACTCAATGTGCACATGACAATGCTGAGTGAAACCCAGTGGCAAGATGCCATGGTCGCCGCAGGGTTCACGGATGTCGAAATGCACCGAGTTGCGGCAAAGGACGGTTTTGTAGGCACCCTCGTGATGATTGGTACCAAGGCTTCGAATTAATCCTCTTCAATCGGAAGCGGGATACCAAGTGGCTCTCCTGCGGGCGCGCACAGTCGAACATCACCACGGTAAAACGGACATGTCTTGCATGGCTCTGCTGCTTCGGGACTGAGGCGATCAGGTTCCTCGAGCGACTGTGGGGCTGCGGCAAGATGGCCGATCCACTGAAGATGTTCATTGAGGTCTTGTTGGGCTCCCTCGAATTCCTCCACAGTCAATTGCAGCATCCGACCAGAAGCACCCACAAGGAGAGCTGGTGGCAGGATACGCCGTTGTTCCTCGGAAGGTTTGGTTGCTTCAGCCGCCTGCAACGCCATTGAATACAACGTCAGTTGGAGGCGATGTTCATCCAATATTGAACGCTCGGACGATGTCGAAGGGTACGGATCGAGGCGGTCACCGGCATACTGCTGCAACGCTGTACCTTTGCTTGGATCTGTAGGATTGAAGCCATCCCGGCAATCTTTTGTTTTGAGATCGACCACTTGTAAGAAGCCTTCAGCATGTTCGTTGCGAAGTGCAAGTACGAGGTCTGCGCGGCCGTCAAAGATGAGGTTCAACTGGCTGAGCACCGCATGAGGAATTGCCCCTTGAATGCTGAATGTGGACCGTTCGATTCCATCGACTTCAACGGCATGATGATGATAGAATGGAAGTTCTGTTCGTAGTCCTTCCACTGTAAGGCCGTTGTGAGTTTCACCAGCCGCCAACCGGCCAAGAAGACCCTCGCGAACGAGCCTGCCGAGAACGCCCATGCGCTCATGCGTGCGGATTGCCATTGCTTGTTCCATCGAATCTTCTGATACAGAATACCCTTCCTCTCCGAGAACATTAGCGATGATTTTGGAATCGTCAAGCCCATCGTCACCATCAAACATCCAAGCCTCAGGCAGCGGTGCAGAATGTGGCGACGCACCCTTTGATGGATTGGCTAAACCAAGTTCTACAAGTCGGTGCATCATTGTTCCAAAAGAGGTTGCTGGAGGGAAGTTGCTTGAAGAAGTACCTGTGTGGTGGGCCCCGAACATCTTGAGTTGTTCTGGAATCCATCCTTTGACCTCCGTCAACCAGTGCCGCCGTGGGCAAGCGCTGCTGGTGTCCAAGCCGTGAGCAGTCATCCGCACAGATTGTCGAACTGCAAGCGGTTGTGCTGCCTCAAGTGGTTCAGAATCGATGGCTTCGATTCGTTGTTCGAGGGTTGGTCCAATCTTGAAGTGGCGTTGTCACTTGTGTGGTTTCAAAACAATCTGGATGGTGGTAAAGCCGCATTGACTGGATTGCAGAGGAACCAAGATGTGGGTTGTGGAGAAGGCTGTACGGGTCAAGGGAAAGCGTTCGCTTGTCATAGAACGGCAACTCGACAACACCTAAATCACCTTCCAAGAGCCAAGGCGCATGTTCGTCCTGTGCCTCATAGGCTAGGCTTCGAAGGCTTTCCAACAGCATGCCGCCCATGGTGCTTCGTGAAGCCTTCACCTTCACTTCCAGATGGCCAGAATCGTCGTTAATAGATGCCTCATTGGCGTACGAACCAACGAGAACAAGACGGTCCCGAGCACGGGTTAATGCGACGTAGAAGGAGCGACGGCGCTCCGCTTGAGTTTGTGCTTGATCCAGCCGCTGGGTGAATTCCCATAGACCATCATTCGGGCGGTCCTGAGAACGCCATGGGTTGATGCGCCCAGCGATCACTTGAGGCGTTACGAGGATGTTTTCTCGACTGTTCAGTTGAGAATCAGATGCCCCTGCTTTGAACAATCCAGCGACAAACACAACGCTGGCTTCCAAACCTTTCGCGTTGTGCACGGTCATGATTCTCACCGCCCCACCGGCAGGAACGGTGGTCGCAGGTGGCCCTCGTTGACCAAGCCGATGCAGTTCGCACAAGCGAGAATAAATCGCTGCAGCTTCATGACCAAGTTCATTTCCAATTGAAGCGACCAACATATACCATGCCTCAGCGTTTTGTCGATCTGCATCTTCGGGGTAAGCGACAAGAAGGTCCGAATGGTCGAGAATGGCATCGATTGCCTCGTACAAAGCGCCTTTTGTCACCATCTCACCGATGTGACTGACAAGAGCGCCAACCTGTTGGTTTGGTGCATGTTCAGCCATGTGCACCCACCAATTCTGTTCGGGGGTCGCCGCCATCATTGCCTCGATTTGGCCGTCTGTGAAGCCCAGCACAGGTGAGCGAGCGAGACCAAGCACGGCAGAGCGGGATTGGGGGTTCGCAATCAAGTTGAGTGTTGCCATGAGGGGTTGCACGATTGGACGGTCGAGAAGGCTGCCTTGCCGGTCAGCTGCAACAGGAATACCTCGATTTTGCAATCGCTGAATGAGGTCAGGCACGTGGGTCCTTGAGTGAACAAGAATCATAATTTCTGAAGCCGCAACAGACTCATCTGTTTCTTCCACTTGCTCATACGCTTGAGTGGTTGCACTCCAAACTCTTGTCGGATTACCTGCCAGCAGGGCTGCGATTCGGCCGGCAATCAATTCATGCTCAAGGTGAACATCCTTCGATTTCGAATTTGAAAACACATCCATTGGAACCAAGAGGTCCGAGGACTGCTCCCCCTCCTCGGTCGATAAGGGCATCAACCATTCGAGCACACCTGGCGTGTCGCCTTCATCACGGCCCGCTACCAAATCCTGAGAAGAGGCGTGCCAGTCCCCTGGCAAGAGGTGGTGCCTTTGAGAAAACACATCACGGAACATTCCATTCATCGTATGTACGAGGCTTGGTTTTGTTCTGTAATTGCTCGTTAAATCAATGAGGCCTTCCGCTCGGGCTTGCTGCCGGTCAGTTCCTGAAAATTCTGGCGCAAAACCATCGAGGTCTTCGCCGAGGGAGAGGTGGGTGTAGGGGGCTGAAAGCGTTTCATGCGGCTTGATCGCCGTCCCTACAATGAACGCTGCCGTTTCGCCTCCGGCCCCGATTGGTCGAGGGTCTCGACCAAACCCTTCGCGACGTACACCAGAAGCCCAGCGATCTTCAACCACTTCCATAAGATTCGCTTCTCTGATAGCTGCGACTGCACGGAGCATAACAGAAACTTCTGCCTGCCGGAACCGGTAGATGCTTTGCTTCATATCGCCGACAATGCAGATTGTTGGGTCCCACGGACCGAGTGGCCGGTCAGGTTCGCCACTGTGCAAGATACGATGGCCCCATAGCCGAGCCAACAAGCGGAAATGAGCAGGGTTCGTATCTTGATATTCATCGATGATGAAAGCCCGGTATTGGCGACGTAAGGTCTGAAGAATGTGGAACCGGCGTTGCAAATCTGCCGCACATTTTTCATCGTCATTAGCCAGTACGAGGGCTCGTGAAATATGATGGTCGGTCCATGGTTCGTCACCGAGTGAATCGAGTGCATCAACCACTTCTGGAGGGTATTCAAACCGTACCATGTCAGGACATCGGGCAAGCAAAAGGTCGGCAGCCATGTTCTGTATGTCGTCGAAATCATGAACCCCTTCTTGAGCTTTAAGTTGGGCCAAAATGTCCTTGCAAGCCCATGCACACGTAAAAGATCCATCAGAATTCTTGATTGCAACGAGGAGCCAATTCGCATCGGTCCGCCAAGTTCGGTTGTATCATAGAAATCGATGTCCATTTCGGTCATGCTATGGATGCTGGTTTCTGGCAAGTAAGGCGATTCGATTCGCGGTGCCAAAAGCGTGGCGCTTCTTCCCATGAAACAGATCAAGCGGCCCGTTTGTGAGTTGAGCATGTCTGACATTTCGGTGCAGATGAGATCTGCGGCCGCCTTGATGGCCTCTTTCTCGGGTTTTGGCAGATTGGCTTTGGATTTAGTGACAATTCCAGGATGCCATCCACTCTGACGGGCAGCAGGCAAGGATGCGTTTTGGAAATAACTCGTTTTAGTTCCGTCTGACTTGATTGAACCGGCAGCCGCAATGGCCACGTTCCACACCCATTGCATGCGAAGAATCGAATCTTCGGGGAACGCATGCCTCGCCATATGGACAAGGTGTCTGAACCGAGTTTGTGTCCCACCGAGGCCCGGGAGTTCCGCAGGCGTCACGTATGCTGCACTGTGTTCAAGGTACAGGTCGACAAATTCATTCAAATGCTCATGAAGCCCGCAGGCGAAGGCATCAATGTCTGCTGCTACAGGTTCAAGGAACATCTCCAAGAACAATTGCTCAGGAAGTGGTTGGTCATGATGGAAGGAGCGCCAAGTCGATGCGCATGGGCTTCAATGGAACGTTTTGATTCTTCCACAAACAGTGATTTGTTGAGCATCCCGGAGAGAACAACTGATGCTTGTTCTTGACCGCCAAGAGCGATGGCAATGCGATCTCTTGATTCAATGAACGAGTTGACGTAACCGAGGACGCCGGCTTCTTGAGCATCCGAAATGGTACGAACCCTCCAAGCAGAATGGAGGGCTTCCTCGATCAGCAATGGTGCTCGTTCTTGTGCAATCTGTTCCCTGCTTGGATGAACCGCTACAAGGTCGAGGTGGGGTGAAAGCAACTGAGAAAGGAATGCGTCAATGGTCGAGATGGGTGCTTCATCCAGTGAAGAGAGAAGCATTTCCACATCAGCATCAGACCGAATTCGAGGGTCATACACGCGAACTGGGTCATCTGGGTCAACCGGTGACTTGCTCGTCGCAGCAACACGAGCACGGATGCGTGCTTTCAATTCAGAAGCCGCCTTTTTGGTGAACGTAATCGCAACAACCTCGCTTGGAAGGAGGCCTTGCCATTCTTTGCGATCCGTTCGCTCTCGGGCCGGTGCTCGTAATGAGCCATGGCCACTAAGCGGTTCCCTCGGCCCATGAGGAAGAACCAACGTGGAGCGTTGAATCGATGCGATGAGGTGTTGGACATACCGTTCAGCCATGACGGTGGTCTTTCCTGTACCAGCCCCGGCATCCAATGCAATGTGACGATCGATATCAAGCCCCAAGCGTTGGCTGTGGTTGAATGGAATTCGCCTGTTGCTCATCTTCGTTCACCTCCATGGATGGACGATGGGCACACAGAACGCACATCGCAAAACGAACAGCCTGCGCTCGGCGTCGGATGAACAAAGCCTGAACCAGCCACATCCACAGCACGCCTCGCCGTTTGCAAGCGCTGATACATCCACGCCCTGAACCCGTTGCTTTCGTAGGTTTCATCCTCGATGAAGCGGTATTGATCCCTGAGAACATCGGTTCGTTCTCCAAGGAATAAGCCCTGCAGGTAGGGCTCGATTTCAGGGTCAAGTTCGACGTAATGAGTTGATGTCTCGCCAACTTCCATTACACCAACCCCAACCACTCTGTCACCGGGGTGGGCAAGTTCCCATGCACGGGCGTACATTGCAAGTTGGATTTCATCAAACAGGGCCTTGAGATGGCGGAGCCCGCTTTTGCCTTTCTTTGGACCATTCACCGTTTTCAAGTCCCGAATGATGACCCAACGGCGAGCACCCCCGGAATTCGAAGGATTGCGGAAATCGAGTGGCACGTCATGGTTTTCATCCGACAACAAGCCCGCTTGGACAGCACTGGCATGTGCTTCTTCAGAAAGATGAATTGTGTCCACGCGGTCTACGTTCCCACGGATGCTGAACGGAGCTGGCTGATCTTCGTCGTTTGAGGCATCAAGCTCGATGGAGAACGCCCCTGTTTCAGCTACCGCCCACTCACACGCAATCGGCGCGGCGTGCTCCAGTTGGTAGTCTGCTTGCACCATCCTCCAAAGCCGGCCGCCTGGGGCGATGCTTTGTTCGCCATCCAAATGGGCTTTCCAAACGGATGGCGTGACACCAATCAAGTCCCTGCATCGGTGTGTGGCGATTGCATCATTTCGAGAGAGCCACGGCACATTTTCTTCGAGATGGACAAGGATGGTTTGCCATCCATCTTGGCCTGTTGGGCTTGGCCCGAGATGGAGAGGGGAAGCTGCTTCGCTCGCCTCGCCGCCAATGGGAATACCATGTGCCTCAAGCATTGCAGCTTCAGCATCGTGAATGATTTGACCTCGAGTTCGGTGGTCGATGTCTTCTAATTCCTCTTCGGCCCCTTGTGCTTTCAAGTGCCCCGTCATCCATGCCTGACGGGGGCAAGCAAGCCACGGTTGAAGACGGCTTGCTGACCACACATTCCGGCGAATTGGAACCGCTGTTTGTCCAAATATTTGAGACACAACCGTGCCTTCGAAGTGAGCAGGTGGAAGGGGCCTTGGATCGATTGAAACGCCCTTTGAGGTCCCGTTTTTCTTCATTCCTAAATGGGGCCAATGTGGTTGAGACCGAGAACCAACTTTTGCTTGAGCAAATGTTGGCGTTAGCGAAAGGAGGTCCGTCGTGGCAAGGGCGTTTCGGGTGCCCCAAAGCATGTAATCACCTTTTTCCAAGTCCTTGAAGGTCGGTTGGCGTTGGATTCGATCGTTGGTGATTGGTGCTTCGTACGCCATTGCAATACCGTGAACGGCGTTGACATGCCCTTCTCCAATCCTCCCTTCTCTCAAGGCAAGCCCCAAGCGTTGGCGAGCGTCACGGTTTCGATGGCCCGACCGGTACCCAGCAACCGCCCCTCCAACCGCTTCCATTGTGAAGGGTCGTGGCGAAAGCCAGTTGTGATCCGGTGTTGTTGGATCATATTGCCAACACCGACTTGGGTGTTGGCCTGTGACCGAGGCTTCAGGAAGGAAACTCGGTGTGCCTTGAAGAGCATTGAATGTGCCTGAGCGTTGGGCATCACTGAGCCATTCGGAAAGGGGTGCTGCTGGCCCCCCGCCTTCTTCAAAAGTGCTGTCAAAGACAACAATGGTTGTTCCAGCACCGAGGAGGTGAAGGAGGTGATGTCGGCCTTTTCTCACGACGAGATCAGTGTGAAGCATACCGAGTTTGAGCTTCGTTGGTGGGTCAAGCCATGGCACCTTCGGGAGTTTCATCGACCACGAATCAACATCCATGCCAACCAACAGGACAAGATCTGCCGTTACCCCATGTGCGTCTTCAGGTGTAAGCACCTTCACGTCAGTGCTTGAAGCACGCCCGCTTGGCATCTTGGTATCCGACACAAGGCGTTCGATGTGTTCGATGAAATCCAGACCTGTGGATGGGAGAGTGACGCCTGCTTTTTCCAATAATCCGTCCGAGGCCGCATGGGCAGTTGCCAACAATTGCAAAGCCGACACAGACCGGTCAAAGGCACCTGTTCGCTGAAGAAGGGTGTCCCAATCCAAGTTGGAAAGCATGTGGTTCAGCCAGGCAGCACCTGTTCCCAGCGGCTGAGGCACTGGTAAAGTCGCTTGGGAGATGCATCCCTCAACACGCTCCGAAAGCACACGCCGTTCTTCGCCTTCTACGAACGGAGCCCATATTCGTGCAACACAGGCAAGCCACCATTGCGTCTCCTCGAGCGCTTGACGCGCCTCATTGGAATCACGGCCGAGTTGGGGTTTTGCGGCTGCAAGGGTACGAATCCAACGGGTCAGCGCACCCGGGCCCCCTCGGACGTGGAAAGACCGAGCCATCCCTTCAAGCACCTCGATGTGGGCGCGGGGCGACCACGTGTCATGCACTGGGTGAGCCGCTGGTACTACGCCCCCGTTGATGAGCGCGATGCTCTGGTGTGAAGTAAGGCTCTGCAGATGGGACATTGACCACGCATTGCTGCCGATCCCGATGCGCATCAAACGAAGCAGGTGGTTGATTCCAGGAACCGCAGAAAGGGGGGCTGGAGAATGAGGGACGCCCATCCCGATTTCAGAGAGACGTGTTCGCCAGAGGCCTTCACGGTCCTTTGCTTGGCCATCGACGATCAGAACCGTCCCACTTTCTGATGTCCGATAGGCGCGAATTAATTCCAACGTTGCATCAAGAGCGTGTTCGCGTTGATGAAGTTGAATCCTTCGGATTTCCGGCCCTTCCCCGGCCTCAACAGAAGCATTCGAATCGATGGCGTGGTGTGGAATCCACTCAGGGAGTGTCTCTTGAGTCACATAGGGGACGTCATCGATGTATGCTCCATGGAAGCCAAGTCGGAACGAACCTGGATTGCATAAGTGATGAATTGGACGGTGAAGCAAGAGCGATCGCAGCAACGATGTTTCGGATTCTGTGTAATCGGGCGCAGCATCGAGAATGAGAACGCCATCAACATCGTTCATTGTGAATGGTGTTGTGGAGGATTCGAGAGCCTTGGTTAGGTTTTTTTGGATGAGTGAAGGGTGTGTGCCCTCGAGTCGTTTTCCAACATCTTGGAGGATTTTGTGAAACTCTCTCGCTCCTGGATCGCCATCCCAGCGCCAAGGGTGGTCCAGATTCATGAGCGCTGTGTGGAGAGCATTGAGGCGTTCAGTGTTGTATGGTCGCCAAGTGCGGCCTTCGCTTGTAGGAGCGAAAAGAAGCGGAAGTTCTCCCTTGTTTGCAGCTTGTTTGGTGAGTTCATGGACCACATTGAACAGCGCGGGTCCTGCTTCGAGTTTTCGTGGTAACTTGAGGTCGAGGTGAAGCAGGTCAACGAGGCGCGGGAGCGTAAGATGGTGGGTTGTATCGACGGCCAAATCATGCCCTGAAAGGAGGTTCAGGGCTTGCTTGCGGGCTTCTTCGTTTGGATAAAGAATGAGAAGAGCGTTCGCCTTTCCCTCGAGAAAGGCTTGGGTGAGCCAAGATGGGAAGTGCTCGTTTGGAGNCTGGATTTCAATGGTACAAGATAATCGATCGCCGCTCATTGTACGCCCTCCCCTTCACTGATACCGTCGAGGGTTTTTGAGGAACACGGTGTGAAAGGGTGCCGGCGAACACCGCCATAGTATCGGCTTTGAATTTTCAACAGGCGAGCAGTTCACCGCCTTGCAAAGGGCTCCCTTATATGGTAGAATGATAGTATACATACACCGTGGTTAGGGATGGTTTCGGGCTCCATGCCAAGGCAAGTTTCGCAAGAATCGAATGTGTAAGAAATCGCNTTTTTACTTATATACTGTCGACGGTGATTGTTTTTGATGTTGGGCTCACAATCAAACAAGACTTATTCTTGTTAGTTGCAGATGACTCTTGTTCACCGCAAAGTTTAAGTCGGATGACTGGGATATAGATATGTGGTGCGATGGAGCGGAGGTGGCCGGTTTAATTTTAGGGCGGCCAAATTCCAAACCCTGCGAAACATCCCCCACACACAAAGGAAAAAGGAAGTGACATATCAATGAATAAGGTAAACATGAAGGAAGAAGAACAAGCGTGCGATGATTGTGGAGCTGGCAAGATGCTGCTGGACGCCAACAAGGGCGAACTGTACTGTGACGCCTGCGGGATCACCACCCCGTCGAAGGACATCATGGACGC
>JGI26118J46590_1000294_pt1 | contig 11880 bp, 5 predicted proteins | sample AOAMet_66_BLW_10_2_FD_46590 | JGI IMG/M metagenome (IMG submission 46590)
ACATCATAGCGCTGACCGTTAACTTCAACGTTGTATGATGAAGATCCGCTTAACTGTATGCTAGTAGTTCTATTATCATTATCTACATCAATAAACGCGCTTAAGGCTTTAGGCTCTGCTATATTAACTTCAAAGCACTGCTCGTAAGCATCTTGACCATCAACTTTAAAGCAAACCGTGTAAGTGCCAGTACCAAGACCAGTCACTGAAGCGGTCTTAGTCTCACCACCAAGAGTAATAGGATCGTCTTGACCTGTTACAGTAACTGTGTAGTTATAACTGTCGTCTTCAATACTAAGTCCAATCGATCCATCAGTATTACCAATACAACTAGCACTAGTAACCCAGACTTTGTTATTGTCTAATGGCAGGGTGAAAATCGGGCAACCGTTAAGGTCAACTGTTGTGCCTTCTGGAGTGTCTGGGCAATTATCATCTGCATTTAGAATTCCATCACCATCAATATCATCATCACAAACATCACCTACTCCATCACCATCGGAGTCAACAGAATCACAATTAAGATAATTTCCTAAAACAAGTGAAGTTCCTGGCTCAAGTTCAATTGATGAATTTTGAGAAAAGTCAATAAACTCATTATTGATAAGATCTTTCCATTCCCCACTTATTGGTAAATCAAGTATTAATGATTTTTTAGTTACATCAAAATTTGAAATGACATAAACGTATTTTAAAGTATCTCCCGATAAATTATCATTCCAAATATCAATAGTTGGCAGAAGTTTATTTTGATTAAACACTTTAAGTTCAAATTCACCTTCAAAAACTGGTTCATTAATTTTAAGTTCAATTATTTTACTCCAGTATTCGTAAATCTCTTTTCGTTTATTTAATAAAGTCCAATCATCACTCCACTGAGGTTGAGGCTTTGTTGATAGCTTACAGTCTTCACCACCATATGATCCGTCTTCGCATGTAAAAATTGAGTTTTCCATGCCCATTTCTGAAAAGTGCCATATCATTTTTGGGCCTGGAATCAATAAAAGAGAAGAACCAAGAGCTTTCATTCTTTCAAGAGATATTTCCAAATTCTTTACATTATGATTAGAATTAGAAGAATTTCCAAAATTCAAATTTTTATACATTATTCGCTCTTCATCATGACTTTCTGCATAAGTAACTAATCTTTTATCATTAAATCCTCTAGATTTATGATCTGCTCTAGAAATATCAGAATTATCGTTGTAACCCATTGAAAGTTGATTAAACATCGATGTCATTTTTCCCCACATCATAATTCCTTTACCTTCATTAATTCTATAATTAGCCCACTCCATTTCTTCTGAGTTACTTCCTAAATGTTCGAAAATAACATAATGATCAGGGTCTAACGACCATGAATAATCGGCATAAGACTTCAATAAATCAACTCGATCTTGTTGAAAAGAATTTGTACAGTCATAATTATTTTCATCACAATTTTGAGTAAATCCCTTTGTCAAATCCCATCTGAAGCCATCAATTTTATAATCATTAATCCAATGTTCTACTACCCTTTTGGTATAATATTGAGTTAGTTCATTTTGATGATTAAAATCATAGCCAACAGAGTAAGTATGTTTTGCAGATTGATTAAAATATGGATTCTCATTGGATGGTCCTCCCCAAGAGTTATTATCTGGATCATCCATCCACATTTTTACTAAAGGACTTCTACCAAAAACATGATTTAAAGCTAAATCTAAAATAACTGCAATACCGTTCTGGTGACATAAATCTATAAATTCCTTAAGTTTATTTTGTGTTCCATAGAACTTATCCAGTGATAAGTGATAAGAACTATTATAACCCCAACTTTCATTACCTTCAAATTCCATAACAGGCATAAGCTCAATTGCATTAATGTTCAAGTTTTTAAAGTACTCTATTCTGTCTATCAAATTTTGAAAACTACTTTCTTTATCAAAGTCCCTGACTAAAATTTCATAAATTATCAAGTCTTCTTTTTTAGGCTTGTCAAACTCAGTGATGTTCCAATCATATTTTTCGGATTTATTTATAAAAGTAAATTCTCCAATTTGATTTTCTGGAAATTTAGGTAGGTTAGGAAAAGAGTTTTCTGGGATTTGATTATCATCATAAGATGAAATTATTAGGTTAGAAAATGGATCAGCTACTTTAATAACAGTTGGTGAACCTGAAACCGGAGATTTTGAAAACACTTGGTATTGATACCAATAATTCTCATTTTCATTTAAATCACTAATCTCAAACCAAAATTTGTTGTTAGATGGATTAATATTCATTAAAGACTTTTTGTCTTTTACGTAATCATTAAAATTTCCAAGAACATAAACAAAATCTTTTTTTGGTGCATTTAATTGTAAATAAATTTTTGAAGAGTTGTTATTATCATAATTAATACCATCTTTAAGTTCAAATGGAGGTTCTGTTTCAATAGAAATAGGTTCAACAACTATATCAAAACTTAAGTACATAAAATTGTTTGAATCACTTGTGTCCTCACATAATAATTTTAAAGTTGTAGATTCAATTAATTTGAGTCCATCACTTCCTGAATCTGGACCTAAAACATCTTTTGAAAAATTTTTATTATTTAATGATTCAAATAAAACTTCGTCTCCTTTATATAAATAGTAATTTACCTCATTTGTTGAAGTAACTGAAATACTTATAGAACCCTCTCTATCTAAAATTACTGGATTAATTTTTGGACTATTTACAGTTAAATCAAATTTACCAACCTCAAAAAAATAATCGGGAGTTTTTTTATCACCTGTTCCATTTTTAGCTTTAGCTAAAACACCAATTTTTCCAATCCCATTATACTGAAATAATTCAGTCGGTGTAAACTCAAACGAGAATGTTCCATCTGAATTTTTCGTCATTTTCATTGATTCCTTTGAATTATTCCATTCTCCATTCCAATTAATTTGAGAACTTACTTCAACATCATTTGAATCAAAAAACCATGTCCATAAATAAACGTCCTGAGTTGACCATTTTGATGGATCAACACCTGAAACAGTAATTTTAATTTTTTCAGAATCATTAAACGGGTTAGGTTCTACTGACCACGTAACATTATCTTGAATCTGAGATAATATACTTACAGAAAATAATAAATAAAATAACACAAAAAATCTCTTCATAAATACTAACTATATCTATTCAATCTCTAAAATCAGGGCAGATTTGGCATTAATTATAATTTTTTCTGAAATTGAAACTTTCTTTTTATTAATAACATCGAATGCAATTTCATAATTTTCAATAAGTTCATCAAATCGAGAGGTTTCTAAAGTTTCAGGTGAATTATTTCTATTGAATATTACCCACACCATTTTATTATTTAAAATTCTGAAAAAAGAATAAATTCCATCTTTAGGGGCAAATTGTATAAGTTTGCCATTATGAATAACCTCATTATCTTTTCTCCAATTTAAAATTTCTTTGAAGAACAACTGAGTTTGTCGTTCATTATATGAAAGTCCATCACCTGTAAATGCATTTTTTGAATGATCAGGCCATCCTCCAGGAAATTCAGTTCTTATTAGACCATGATCACCAGGATTTTCATCACTATTCATAAGAATCTCAGTTCCATAATAAAACTGAGGTATTCCTCTCATAGTGCTGTAATAAACAATTCCCATCTTAAATAAATCAATATCATTATTTACTTGAGTAAAAAATCTTGTCATATCGTGATTATCCGGGAATATTAATAAATTATTGGGGTTAGGATACAAGAAATCACTAGCTAATGTTTTGTATGGTTTAATAAAACCTTTTCCCCAACTAAAATCGTCTAATAAGGCTTCAGTAAATGATATTTGAAGAGGAAAATCCATTAAAGTTGGTAGATAAGAAACATATCCATCATGATTGATTTTATCTTTCTGCCAATAAGAAATAACAATAGGATTATCAGACCATTCTTCTCCAACAATATTAAAATTAGGATACTCATCCATAACAGCAAAAGTCCAGTCAGACATAAAATCTTTATCGGAATACGGATAAGTATCTACTCTAATTCCAGACAATCTAGCATACTCAATCCACCACAGTGTATTTTGAATTAAATATTTAGACATTTTTTGGTTTTTTTGATTTAAATCTGGCATTGTTTCAACAAACCATCCGTCAGCATGTTCTCTTTTATCAATTTCAGAAGCATAAATATCCTGAACTGTTTCACGTCTGTGACTAGTTTGTTTAAATCCAGATTGATTATTAAACCAGTTATCCATTGGAGGATCTTTAAAGAACCAATGTTCAGAACCACAATGATTAGGAATTAAATCCATTACAAGCTTAATTCCTTTTTCTTTAGCACTAATACTTAGTTCTTGAAATAATTCATTTGATCCAAATCTTGGATCTACTTTATAGTAATCTGTTGTTGAATATCCATGATAAGAGGATTTTTTCATATTATTTTCTAAAACAGGATTTAACCACACTGTTGTAAATCCTAGATCTTTTATGTAGTCTAAATGATTAATAATTCCTTTAATATCTCCTCCGTGAAGACCTCTATTGTAGTCTCTATTTGGACGCTCAAACATACTTTTTATATCATCATTTGTTGAGTCACCGTTTGCAAATCTATCAGGAGTTATTAAATACATAACATCTGAACTATTAAAACCTTCAACATTAGAAGCATTTTTTTCTCTATTAAGTAAAGAAAAAACATATCTATCTACTACTACATTATTTTTGTAAAAGTCAATCTCAACTTCATCTGGTTTTGCATTTTCTGAAATTGATATATTTAAAAAAAGATAATTTTCGTTTTTTACTTTATCAAAAGAGGTTAATTCTATGTTAGAATTACTGATTTTTGGAATCAAGTCATTAATTGAGTTACCATAAACTAAAATCTGTAAGTTTTTAGTTTTCATTCCAACCCACCAGTTAGGGGGCTCTACTCTTTCTATTAAATCAATTAATTGAATGTTATCATTTGATTTCAAGTCCAGTTTTTCAGTATTACAGGAAATTGTAAATAAAGTTAAAAATCCAATAAAAATAATTTTTTTCATATCAGTCTTCGTTTTTAAATATTTGTCTATATACTTCACCTCTAATATCATTATCTCTTCCATATCCAGCTTTTGGTGTTTCAAACATTTGTGTCATTATCAGTCCAACAAAATCACGCTTTGGGTCAATCCAAAAATGTGTTCCTTCATATCCTCCTCCAGACCATAAACCACCATCTCCAAATCCTTTATCTTTGTATAAATCACTTGTTATCCATAAGTTATAACCATTATAGCCGTACTCATTNTCTAATTGTGTATGAGGNGCGTATATTTCTTTTACAGAAGATTCATTNAAAAACCTATGTCCATTTAATTCTCCATGATTTAATAGCATTCTTAANAAATCTGCATAACCATCAGCTGTTCCAATCATTCCTTCACCTCCCATAAATAACTTATTTCCGGTACCATAACCAGGTACATATGAACCCATTATATCAAGTTCGCCCTTATTTGCTAGCCTAATAACAGAGTCAACTCCTGAGAAAACNGGCAATAATTTAGTATCAGGATTTTTATTATACTGAAGACCCTTTATATTCATTGGTTCAGTTATTCTGTTTTTTACAAGATTATCTAAACTTTCTCCAGAAGCTCTTTCATTAACAAGACCTAAAACTGTTGTGTTAAGACCATAAAAATCTTTATTTCCAGGATGATCAATCAAAGGAAGTTCAGATAATTTCTGTATCAGTTCATTGGAGTTTTTGGATGCAGCTAAATTTTTAGAATCTAAAGCATTATCTAAGCACTCAATTCCTGTTGTAGAATAATAAAAACCTGCTTCATGATTAATCAATTGCAAAACAGTCATTTCAGAATTACTTTCAACTAATTTTATAGGACAAGGGTCTTGAAGTTCTGAATTATCATTTTCAAGGGTTTGACCGTAACTAGTTAAAGCTTGATNATTATTTGATAATGCAACTTTTAAATTACTAAATTCAGGAATATATTTTGAAACAGGGTCTTCTAATTTTAATATACCATCTTCAACTAAATCCATAGTTAAAGAAATAGTTACTATTTTACTCATTGACCAAATCCTAAACCATGTATTTTCATTAATATCATGATCTGGAACAAGATCATTGTCCTTCTCGCTATTTTGATATATTGTTTCACCGTTTCTGTCTTCTAACCTGACAAGAAGAAGAGCCTGAGAGCCGTTGTCAACATATTTACTAACTAGTGAATCTAAAGAATTTGAATCATAAATAAATGATTCTTTTTCATTACACGAACTAAAAAAAAATAGTAAGACAAAAAGAAATAATATGTTTTTCATAATAATTATTTTATTTGATTTTTAACCCAATTAAATTCAGCATATTCTTTAGTTTTATATCCGTTGCTTGTAGCATATATACCTAAATTAGTTCCTATATACCCTTTGCACAAAACTAAATTAGCTGCAGTTTTTGAAAATATTTCAAAGGTATTTCCGCCATCAAGTGAATAATGATATGAATACTTTTCATCTTTCGAATGAATTTTTAAAACCAANTCATTTTTATATTTTATTGGCATTTTTTTAATAATTTTTGATTCACTATCCCTTGGTTTTACTTTTAGTATAAGCTTAGTAATATTATCCTCTTTTTTAATTGTAAAATTTATATAATTATCATCCTGAGAAAAAATACTCAATCCTGCCTCAGAATTATTTTTTTTAGGCCTAAAACTCATGTGTGCAGAATATTCGAACTCAGTTTCTTTTTGTCTAAAACCCATTAAACTATACTGACCTCTCAATTTAAAAGTTTCAGGACTTAGATTTAACTTGAGTTTATTATTTTTAGAATCTAATAGATAAGTGTTTTCTCTAGGCACTCTTCTAAAATTCCAATGTAAATCAAGTGAGTTAGAGCTAAAATCATCATAAAAAGAATTATCAATAAATTGTTTTTTTTCAATAAATGGAATGGGAGTGTATCTCTCTACTTTTCCAGTTTCTGGCGCTACAACTGGCCATTTAATAATAACAGGCTCCCATCTACCCTTTTCGACTTCAACCCAATTATCCCATGCTTCTTCCCATGAGACTGGCATTAAATGAGTTTCTCTTCCCATATTACTAGTAGCATTCATTTCATTTCTAATTCCCAACGAAACCATGTACCAACGGCCNTCTTTTAACTGAACTAAGTCAGCATGACCTGTACTATGTACCCAATTATTATTAGATAAATGTCTTGAGGTCAGAATTGGATTTTTAGGATTAGAATCGTAAGGACCTTCAATATTTTCACTAGATGCTATCATTACAGCATGATTATACGAGGTTCCTCCCTCAGCTACCATTAAGTAATAACGATTATTTTCCTTATATATATGAGGACCTTCTACACAACATCCTCCACATGCACCTGTCCAAATAGAAAATCTGTCTCCTATTAATTTCCAACTATTTAAATCTAATTCTTGAATCCATATTTCACCAATTCCATTTTTATTTGGATTTCCAGTATCATGAGTTCCTACGAACCATACTTTACCATTATCATCAAAAAATATATCTGGATCAATCCCTGGGGCACCCTCAATAACGTATGGATCAGACCAAGGGCCAGCTGGATTTTTTGCAGTTAAAATAAAATTAACCATTTCAGTAGGTTTAGATTTATCTTTAGGACTGTATACGTTTGTAGTAACTATATAAAAGAGTCCATTATGATATCTTATGGATGGAGCATGTATTCCGCCTTGCTGTTGAACATCATATAAATTTACTTTATCAAGAGCTTGACTTGGTCTATCAATTCCATAACCAATTAATTCCCAGTTAACTAAATCCTTACTATGATGAATAGGGAGAGCCGGAAAATATTCAAAAGATGAGTTAACTATATAAAAGTCATCATCAACTCTAACGATCGAAGGATCTGGGTAGCCACCATTAATTATTGGATTAACAAAAGTGTCTTGAGAAAAATTATTATTTAAAAAAAATAAAAAAATAAAAAAAGTATATATAAATGGTTTCATATTCAAAAGTGAATAAAAAAAAATGGATTATCAAGTTGATAACCCATTTTTTTAATTAATCAAAACTAAACTTAATTAACAGTTAAAGTATATGTGCCATTAACAGTATCTAAGGTCATATCGTAAGTTCCAGCCGTAACAGCTATATTGGCTCCATTAGCTTCATAAGTTCCATCAGCTCCATTATCACCAACGTTTACGCCCCATGCATCATCCTGTCTAAATTTAATTTCTCCATCAGTTAAAACTACATCTTTAACTATATAGACACCATCATTACAAGGATCTGGCATTAATTTTACATCTTCAGCTGCTCCCCAACCGTTTAAAGTCGCACTACCAACNACNCCCCANACAGTTCCTGCAGGTGTAATAGTTATAGTGAAATTAACAGCATCAAAATCAATAATATAATGACCAGCAGAAATAGTAATATTTGCTCCATTTTGCTCTAAAGTCCCATCAGCTCCGTTATCTCCATAATTAAGTCCCCATGCATTGTCTTCACGAATCTTGAATTCTCCGTCATACAAAGTTGCAACAGCTCTAAACATTCCGTCTTGACCATTACTTAAAAACGGAACATCATTTCCAGCAGCAAATCCTCTATTTGTTCCACCCCATCCATTAACAGCACTTCCGACAAGTCCCCAATTACTTAGAGCAGCATCCGTACAAGCTCCAACATTTTCAAGAACTTCAATATTCATTGAGGCTGTTTTAGAAACAGTTGATGATTGATTTGCACCAGAGGAGGAAGTTCCTGCATAAGCAGTGACTCTTGCATAAACCATTCCTGTATTATTTGGAGAACCATCACTAAAAGTTGTACTAGGATCATCGTCTAAACCTAAAGTTTCAGCAAATTCAAGCATTGAGCTAACTTTTAATCCTAAATGATTATTAGAAGTATCTCCTGAACTCATGTCTATAGTAGAAAAATCACTGTTTGTAGATATATCAACAACATAAGTTACAGTGGTGGGCGCATCAAAATCTGGAGCATTCCAAACTAACCGTTCTGAAATATTATTTGATGTTTGTTGAGATATTTTATAAACATCTTGAAATTCATTTTGAAATTTAACCTCTTTCTGGTTTATAGCAGTAAAGATTAAATAGTCTTCTTTTTCACAAGAAGAAATATTTACAATTAAAAATGTAAATAATAATAGTTTACTAAATTTTAATATAGTTTTCATAATTAATAATTTGGATTTTGTGTTAAGTTAGTATTCACTAGAAGCACGGCTTCCGGAATAGGGAAAATTCTTCTGTAATCGTCAGAAGCTTTACCTTGTGCAGCTCCTGCTTTAAATGGCCACATGTAATTTGATGTAACAAATTTATTATGTCTTATTAAATCTGATCTTCTTTGTCCTTCCCAGTACAATTCTCTTGATCTTTCATCTAAAACAAAATCAGATGTTAAATCAGAACTTGTAATAGTTGGAGCACCAGCCCTAGATCTTAATTGATTAATAAGATCAGTNGCAGTAGCTAAACTACCTCCACCACCTTTTACAGCAGCTTCAGCATAATTTAGGTAAACTTCTGCTAATCTAATTATTGATAAATCTGTATCTACATGATTTCCTGATGAATCAGAACCAGCAGCGCCAGTTATATCTACGTTTCTAAACTTAGTAACTCCATATCCTTCTTTAAATGGAGCAACCTTTTCCATCTCATAATTTTGACCGTCAGTATGAAACATTGCTCTAGAATCTGACCATGCAATTGGATGACCGTCTCCGTTAGAAGCTGTAATAGAATATTCAAATTTGTCTACTAAAGCTTTGGTTGTTCTAAGTCCACCCCATCCTCCGTTAACTCCGAAGATTGAAGGATCCATTGAACCACCTATTGGTGCATGAACCATAAAAGTACCTCCACCCCATGTTTGACTATTTAATCCATCAAATTGAACAACAAATATAAACTCATTTTGAGCTCCATTTGTATTATTGTCAGCTAGGAATAATTCATCATATGCTGAACCATTTCCGTTACCATCACTTGTATTTAAAGAATAAGAACTTGAAATAACTTTTTCAGCATTTGCAATAACTTGAGAACTCATATCAGAACCAATATATACTGGTGCATTTAAATATAATCTGGAAAGTAGTGCCCAAGCTGCTACTTTATCAACCCTACCATATTCATTAGATCTGGAATCTGCAAGTAGCGAACTAAGTTCATTAAGCTCCGTTTCTATAAAAGAGAAAATCTCTTGTCTGTTACTTTGCTCAGGAAGTTCAGAAGTTAACTGTGTAACTAAAGGAACATTTGCATACATGTCTATAAGTTGTAAATATGCATAAGCTCTTAAAAACCTAGCTTCAGCAACAAAATATGCAGCATCTGTACTAGTTGAAGCTAAATCTGCAGCATTTTCAATAAATGAATTAGAAAAAGATACAACCTGTGCTAACCTAAAATACATTCCTTGAGTCCATGGATTATTTATGTCCCAAGACATTTCATGAATATTAGGCAGCCCTGGGTCACCCCATCCAACAACAGCTTCATCTGTACTACAAACATTTAAAGTATATAGAATCCTAGTATATTGAGAAAATCCTTCATCAATTAAACTTGGATCTATNTCTGGATTGCCATCTGGACCGGACTGGCCAGTTATAGCTAAACTTGCATATATTTTAGCAAGTGCTCCTTTTGCAGAATCNACATCCTTAAAAACATCTATTTCTGTAAATAAATCAGGATCAGTTGGATCTTGATCCAAATCAGCATGACACGAAACTAGTATCAAAGATGATAATGTGAATAAATAAAATATTTTTTTCATAATATTAGTTTAAAAGTTAATATCAAGACCTAATGCAATAGCTCTTGACCTTGGATAAAAATTACTATCAATACCACCTGTTATTTCAGGATCTACTCCGTCATATTCTGTAATGGTAAGCAGGTTATCTGCACTTATATATAATCTCATTGGATTATTGTCTATTACATTATCGACTGTCCAGCCTAATGTAACATTGTCTAGTTTAAAAAAGGAAGCGTTTTGAATGTAATGATCACTAACTCCATTTTTATCAGAAAAGTATAAGAATCCAGTATCAAGATAAGACGTGTGAACATTTGACAACCTTCCTAAATTCCATATTTGATTTTCATTAGAAGCAGCAGCCATTCTATTAGAACTATAGTTTCCTAAACTAGCCCTAGAAGCCATGCTTAAATCAAAATCTTTATATGTAATAGAAGCTGATAAACCCATTAATACATCAGCGTATGGGTCTTTATAAAAGTATCTGTCATCATTATTGATTCTTCCATCACCATTTAAATCAGCATAAGAACCTTCGATTGGTCTACCTTTATGATCATATATTTGTTTATAAACATAATATGAATATGGTGATTTCCCAGTTTCATGTCTTTGTAAAAATGCACCAAAACCAATTCCACCAACATTTTGTTCATTATCAAGTCTAGTGATTTTATTATCATTTATAGACACATTATAGTTTATATCAAATTTTAAATCGTCAGATTCAAATAAAGTAGAATTAAGTTGAAATTCAACTCCTTTATTTTCCATATCTCCGATATTAGCATCTATAGTTGTACCAAAATTTGTAAATGGATCGATAACAGCTGTAGCAATTAAATCATTAGTCTTTTTGACATATGCATTTAATGAACCGTTTAACTTTAAGTCAGAAAATGTAAAATCAATACCAAAATTAGTGGTTTGGCCAACTTCCCATCTTAAATTCTTATTAATTGGCGCAGGTCTGTAAGTTGAATAGAACGAATTTCCAAAACCGTATTTAGCTTGAGAATCACTGCTAACATATCTTGTTAAAAAATTATA
>JGI26118J46590_1000317_pt1 | contig 11435 bp, 9 predicted proteins | sample AOAMet_66_BLW_10_2_FD_46590 | JGI IMG/M metagenome (IMG submission 46590)
TACTGAAAAAAAATTCTTTACTGTATAATTTCGCTCTAAGCCGACATAGCACAGTTGGTAGTGCAACTGATTTGTAATCAGTAGGTCCGCGGTTCGAGTCCGTGTGTCGGCACCAGCAAATCTTGATTAAGCGGCCCGATGGGCGCTTTTTTATTTCAAACTTTTCTTATAAGTTTTTTACCTGCTCACGCAAAATAAACTTTTGTATTTTTCCTGTAGAGGTTTTTGGGATGTCCTCAAAATAGAATTGACGAGGAAGCTTAAAAGAGGCCATATGATCTCTACACCATTGGCTGAGCTCTTCTTCAGAGGCGTGGCTTGCTTTTTTAAGCTGAACAAATGCGCACGGAGTCTCGCCCCACTTTTCATCTGGCATAGCCACAACAGCAGCCGCCTCAACGGAGGGGTGTTTATATAGCACCTCTTCAATTTCGATTGATGAAATATTTTCACCACCAGAGATAATAATATCTTTGGAGCGATCTTTCAGCTGGATATACCCATCTTCATGGATAACTCCTAGGTCTCCCGAATGAAACCAGCCGTCCTTAAAAGATTCATCAGTAGCAGCCTTATTTTTTAGATAGCCTTTCATGACTACGTTGCCTCTAAACATGACTTCGCCTATTGTCTTGCCATCACGAGGCACGGGCTGCATTGTTTTTGGATCCATAACAGCTAAAGATTCAAGTGGCAGGTAGCGAACACCTTGCCTTGCTTTTAAAGAGGCTTGTTCGCTTTCAGCTAAGTCGTCCCATTCTTGGTGCCACTCATTTACCACTGCAGGACCATAGGTTTCAGAGAGTCCATAAAGATGTGTAATATTAAACCCNGCATCTTTCATGTTGGTTAANACTGACTCTGGAGGTGGGGCCGCTGCTGTAAAAAAATCGACTTGTTTTTCTAATAATTTTTTNTCATTATCTGATGCCGCCAGTATTGTTGACATAACAATTGGAGCTCCGCATAAATGGGTTACCTTGTGCTCAGCAAGGGACTCCCAAATTGGCTCTGCCATAACACGTCTCAAGCAGACATGTGTCCCAATAATAGCTGACATTGTCCAAGGGAAGCACCAGCCATTGCAATGAAACATGGGCAGTGTCCAAAGGTAGACCGAATGCTTTTTTATTGAGGCAATCATCGCATTTCCTTGTGCCAAAAGATAGGCTCCTCGATGATGAGAGACAACGCCTTTGGGGTTTCCAGTTGTGCCAGAAGTGTAGTTTAAGGAGATTGCATCCCATTCATCCTCAGGCATGAGCCAATTGTAATTTTTATCGCCCTTTAATAAAAATTCCTCATACTCTATTGCGCCAGGCAATGATTCTTTGATGGGGTGTTCGCTATCATTAAACTCAATCAAAATCGGCGATACTCCAGCAAGTTCCAGTGACGTTTTAGCGGTTTTTAGAAATTCACGATCAACTATTAAAGCCTTGGAGTTTGCGTGGTCTAGCTGATACGCTATAGTATCTGGATCAAGGCGCGTGTTAATGCTGTGTAAAACTGCGCCACACATTGGAACGCCATAATGGGCTTCCAGCATCGCGGGTGTGTTTGATAATATTACCGAGACAGTATCGCCTCGAGCAATACCCTGTTCAGAGAGTGCAGAGGCAAGTTGTCGAGAGCGACTATAAAAGTCGCTGTAGTTGCGTCTTAATTTACCATGAACGATAGCAGTATGATTTGGGTATACCGATGCCGCACGTTCTAAAAATGTTAGCGGCGTAAGTGGCTGAAAGTTGGCAGGATTTCGATCAAGATTAGTATTATAAGGATTATTCATTGCCACTAATTTTGCCATTTAGGTTTACGCTTTTCTAGGAACGAGCCAATGCCCTCCTTAGCATCATGTTCTAACATGTTGTCTACCATGACTTTTGACGCGAAGTCATAAGCCTCTGATAGAGGCATATCTTTTTGTTTATAAAAGGCTTCCTTTCCAATCTTTAATGTCAGACTAGATTTTGAGGCAATAAGTTCTGCCAGAGCTGTTGTCTCTTGTTTCAAATCAGCATCATCTGTAACTCGGTTTATAAGTCCAATGTGTTCCGCTTTATCTGCACTTACCATTTCACCTGTCAGGAGCATCTCCATCGCTGCTTTGTTGGATACATTTCTGGACAGTGCAACCATTGGGGTGGAGCAGAATAGCCCTATATTTACGCCCGGAGTAATAAATCGAGCAGACTTTCCAGCTACAGCAAGATCACAACAGGCAACAAGCTGGCATCCTGCTGCTGCTGCGACGCCTGAAACTTCAGCAATGATTGGTTTGGGGTGCTCAACAATCATTTGCATTAGCTCTGAGCAAGATGCAAATACTTTTTTAAAGTAAGTAAGACCTTGGTCATCGTTGTCTCTTCCGGCAGTCATTTGTTTTAAGTCATGCCCTGAGCAAAACGCTGGTCCGTTGCCCGCAATTATTATTACTCTTATGGATTTATTGTCCGTAGCATCTGTGAGTGAAGATTTGAGTTTGGCCATCATCTCTTCTGAAAGAGTGTTTCTCTTTTTGGCGTCGTTAAGTGTTAAGCGATATACGCCATTGGCTATAAATTCTTCAAGCAAAATTGAATCATCGGTATTAGCTTCGTTGTTATTATTGCTGCTCATAATTTAGGCTCCATATTAGCAGAAACGCATTGCCAACTTTTTAAATGTTGATATTGACCTCGACTTCAGAGTCTAATGTATTAGCTATAAAGCAATATCTGTGGGCCCTATCATGCATTTTTGCTAATTCTTCATCGCTGACTTCAAAGCCGCTATCGAACGAGACTACTGGATTTAAATCAATTCGGTTAACAACCATCTGTTTCTTGCTATTTTTACCCAGATGAGCAACAGCATGGTCAATGTAAGAATTGACGGGCCACTTAGTTTTTGCAGCAAGAGCTAAAAAAGTCATCATGTGACAGCTGCTTAATGAGGCAGCGAGCGCCTGCTCTGGATTGGTGTTATTGGCAGACCCTCCCCAGTCAGGAGCAGTATCCGCTATTACTTTATATTGTTCGTTATAAGTAACCTGATGTTCACTGGAAAACTTTCCAGGAGAGAGCTCTTCTTCTTTTCTGTTCCAGCTGAGGTCGATAGATAGTTCAGACACAAATTTCTCCTAATCCTATTTACTCGGGCTAAGATCCCGAGGTAATTTTCTTCTTGGGGTCATAGAATGGCTTCTGGACAACCTTGATAGGAAAATTACCTTCTGGNGTTGTCGTCTCTGCAGCAGTATCTATGGCCGAGTGGTTAACATCCATCATAGCAAGTGCAATATTTTTGTCAAGTCGCGGCGAATAAACTGCTGAAGTTATATACCCGACTTCTTCTGATCCAACCATAATTGGCCAATAGCTTGTGTTTGGATGCTTAAGCGGTGTGCATGANATTTCTATTCCAACTTGACTTCGCTTAATGCCATCAGATTTAATTTTTTTAAGNGCCTTTTTGCCAATAAAGTCGGCATNCATCTCAAGATCAACAAGACGCCCCAACCCAAGCTCGAACGGATTTACTGTATAGTCCATGTCGGCCTGATATGAGAGCATACCACCCTCTATTCTTCTTATCGTAGAGGTATGGCCTGGAACTAATCCCATTGGCTTTCCAACCTCCATAATGTGATCCCAAAGTTCATTTCCACGAGAGCCATCACGAAGATAGATTTCATAGCCAAGCTCACTTGACCANCCTGTTCTAGATATGATTAATGGNATACCATTGAGTTNAAATTCCTCAAGCCAGTAATATTTAAGGCNATCTATTCTCTCACCAAATATTGCTTTAGCAATATNGCCAGACCTTGGGCCTTGGAGTTGCAGCGGCGAAACATCTGGCTCACCTAAATTAACATCTAACCCAGAGTTAACAGCTACGCCCTTAGCCCACATTAAAATATCACTGTCAGCCAAAGATAGCCAGAAGTGATTTTCAGCGAGTCTTAATAGGACAGGATCATTTAATACACCACCATTTTCATCGGTGATTAAAACATATTTACATTGTCCTACTGCACATTCAGAAAGATTTCTTGGCGTTAATAGTTGGACAAATTGAGCCGCATCAGGGCCAGTTATTTCAACTTGGCGCTCAACTGCAACATCACAAAGTATTGCATCATTAACAAGATTCCAAAAGTTTTGAACAGGGATCACCAAAGTCTCTAGGAATATACATATGGTTATAGACCGAAAATCCCTTTGCTCCCCAACGCACAGTCGCATCAAAATATGGAGATTTTCTAACCTGTGTTCCAAAACTAAATTCTTTTTTCATAGCTACTAATAACCATTAAACAGAATGCAAAATAATACACATTTTTCAATATGTTGCAGATGTTTTTTTGGCGCTTTTTGACTACGTTATAAAGTTCGTTTTTCGAGTGAGTTCCGAAAGAATTTCGGGCCCATCAGCCCTTAAAATAACAATCTCTTCTAGGCGAACACCAAACCTACCCTGAAGATAAATTCCTGGTTCGATTGAGAACACCATTCCCTCATCTAGGACAACTTCAGAAGTTGCAGTGATATAGGGTGGCTCGTGAATATCAATGCCAAGACCATGTCCTGTCCTATGAACAAAAAATTCTCCATACCCGGCCTCAGTAATAACACCCCTTGCTGCAGCATCTACATCTTTGGCCATAACTCCTGGTTTTGCTGCCGCCATTGCTGCTTGCACTGCACGTTCTACAATCGCATGAACCTCAAGATAATCTTTTGGCGGCTCTCCTACTACAGACATGCGTGTCATGTCACTTGGGAAGGTTCCTTTTCGACCACCGATATCAATCAGTACTACGTCACCATTTTCTACTTTTCTATTTCCAGTATGATGATGCGGGAAAGCACCATTTGGGCCAGATCCTACAATACAAAATTGAGGTTTCGCCCCTTCAGAAATAAAGTGTTTGTTTATTGCCTCACCAATTTCAAGCTCTGTCACACCTTCTTTGATTGCTGCAAAGCCAGCTTGCATTGCTCTATCATCGATCAGCGCATTCTCTTTAAGATTAGAGTACTCATTATCATCTTTGCGCATTCTGAGCGCACCAATCGTAGAGTTAGTAAACTCATAGGTCGGTTTTGGTAATGCATCGATAAGTAATAAGGCAAAGTGAGAGCGCATTGCCTCATCTATTGCAATATGTTTTGCATTTGATGAGCCAGTATAAGAAAGAGCCTCATCTAGTGCTTCATCAGGGCCATTTTCATCTTTCCAGCTAAACATTTTAATATCAGAGCGCTTCATTGCATCCTCTGCATTCACTGATGGCATAAGGAAGGCATCATTTTCCAATCCCATCAATAACATACAAGGTCTTTCATCAGGCGAGGGATTGAAGCCTAACAACCATTTCATATGAGTGCCAGGACCAAGAGCAATTAAATCAACATTGTTATCCTTCATGCGATTGCGCACAGAGTTTATTTTTAGTTGCATATGTTTTTCTAATAAATTTATAAATAAATTAAATTATAGATTCAATTTTCGGCATGAGNCTAATAAGTTCTTGGGTGTAAGGATGTTCTGGATTATTAAATAACTCTTCGCTTTCTTTTGTCTCACAAACAATGCCATTTTTCAGCACTACAATTCTATTACACATTTGTCTAATCACAGGAAGATCATGACTAATAAACAGCATGGCCAGATGGAGCTCATCTTGAATATCTTTTAAAAGGTTTAGAACTTGTGCTTGTATGCTTACATCCAACGCAGATGTAGGTTCATCACAAATTAACAAGCGAGGACGAGTCGCTAAAGCTCTAGCAATTGATATTCTTTGTCTTTGTCCACCTGAAAATTCATGAGGATAGCGATCNAGTGATTGTCTTGACATCCCAACAATATCTATTAAGTCATAAAGATTTTTTGTAAGCTCACTAGAGCTAATATTTTTTTGAAAAAGCCTTATNGGCTCAGATATTATGTCCCTTACTTTAAANCTTGGGTTTAAAGATGAGTAGGGGTCTTGAAATATCATCTGAACNTGNCCTCTGCTCTTATCAATTTGNTATTTTCTTTTTGAATTATAAAGCGAGAGATTGTTATAAAAGATTTCCCCATTAGTTGGTCTAACGAGCCCTGTAATAATTTTTGCTATTGTTGATTTACCAGAGCCAGACTCACCAACTAAGCCTAGAGTTTCTCCCTCAAACAGTTCAAAAGAAACATTATCAACTGCCTTNACCACTTTAGNAGNAGTTTCATTTTTTGACCCAAATGAAAAATTACTCANTAAGGACTTATCATCAAAAATTTTAGTAACTCCTGAAAGCTCTAATAACTTTTGATTTGTATTTTCTCTAGCCCCCCAGGTTTTAATAATATTTTTTGTTAAATTTTTAGAGTCAGATGTAATTTCTTTTCCATCAGGGCTGATAAGTTTGAATCTATCAATTTTTTTATTTGTTGGCGGCACTGAAATAACTAAGCTTCGAGCTTCATTAGATTTAGGATTCGTTAATAACTCCTTTGTATCACCTTGTTCAACAATAAGCCCGTGTCTCATGACAATAACTTTGTCTGTTGTTTCTGCAATAACGCCCATATCATGGGTGATAATCATTACCCCTAAATTTCTTTTTTTAGTCAGATCCTTTAGTAATTCAAGTATTTGATGTTGAATGCTTACATCTAAAGCAGTTGTTGGTTCATCGGCTATAATCAAATCTGGTTCACAGCTAATCGCTAAAGCAATAACAACCCTTTGGCGCATGCCTCCGCTAAATTGATGAGGATAATCTTCAATTCTTTTTTCAGCATTATCAATGCCTACTTCTTCTAAGAGCTGAATAGATTTTTTTAATGCATCTTGATAGTCTAAATTAAGATGTGTTTGGATGGTTTCAATTAATTGATCTTTTATTTTAAATAGTGGATTAAGGGATGTTTGTGGATCTTGAAAAACAAATCCAATTTTCTTTCCTCTGATTTCTTGGATAAGCTCTTCGTTATCTCTTAATTCATCATTATCAATTTTAATTGATCCGCTTGTTATTTCACCTGGCGGGTCAATTAAATTGATGATGGCGTTTGCAATGGTAGATTTTCCAGAGCCTGATTCACCAACTATTCCTAATATTTCACCCCTCTCCAGCGTAAATTCAACATCCTTGCTAGCAACAATAGTTTCTTTTCTAGTTGGATAACTAATGTTTAAATTTTTAACCTTTAGCAGACTCATCTTATTTTTAATTTTGGATTTAAGGCGTCTCTCATCCAATCTCCTAGTAGGTTAATAGACAAAGCTAAAATGATTAAAAAGATAGCTGGAAAAAATGTAATCCACCATTCACCTGAAAATAAAAAACTATTTCCAAATCTAATTAATGTGCCTAGTGAAGGAGTGGTGGGTGGAACTCCTACACCTAAAAAACTGAGCGTAGACTCGGTTATGATTGCAAGAGCCAATCCTATTGTAGCAATCACTAATAGAGGCCTGAGTATGTTTGGTAAGATATGTTTAAACATAATCAGGACGTTTGATAGTCCTATAATTCTTGATGCCGAGACATATTCTTTATTTTTTTCAACCAAGGTGGATGCTCTAGAAACACGAGCAAATTGAGGCCACTCTGAGATACCAATTGCAAAAATTAACACATAAATTGCCATTTCACTATGCATCGATTGTGAAATAACTGATTTCGCGATACCGTTAACGAGTAGTGCCATGAGGATGCTTGGAATTGTGAGCTGGACATCTGTAACTCGCATGACAATTATCTCGTATCTACCGCCTATATACCCAGCAGTAACGCCAAGGAATACGCCAAGTATCATTGCAAAAAGGATTGATGCAAAGCCCACAATTAATGAAATCCTTGAGCCATAGATAATAGTTGAGAACATATCTCTACCTTGTTGATCTGTTCCAAGGATAAAGCTAGGGCTTCCTCCTTCTGACCACGAAGGCGGTAAAGGCATCCATTAATGAGACTGAAGCTGGGTCAAAAGGGTTATAGGGCGAAACCACACCAGCAAAAATTGAACAAAGAAAAATAATAAACAGAACAGCGGAAGAGATCATTGCAATTTTTGAATTAAAAAAGCTATACCCTATATCGGTATCGTAAATTTTATTGAAAGTTTTGTTTAACATTCCTAGCTTGCCTCTTCCTTAAGCCTGATTCTTGGGTCGATAAAATAGTATGTGATATCAACTATGAAATTTATCATTACAAAAATAAAGGCAACCATAATCATGTACGCTGACATTATTGGTATGTCAACAAAGTAGACTGCGTTAATAAATAGAAGGCCCATACCAGGCCACTGAAATACTGTTTCAGTAATAATCGAAAAGGCTATTAAGGTTCCGATATTGATACCAGTAATAGTGATGACAGGAATTAAGCCATTTTTAAGTGCATGCTTATAGTTGATGGCATTTTTCTTAATGCCTCTAGCCCTGGCAAATTTAATGTAGTCTGTTTGGAGTATTTCCATCATTTCTGCACGAACTAGTCTGATGACGTAAGTCATTTGAAATAAGCTTAATGTGACTGAGGGCAGTATTAATGCCTTGAGGCCAGAAACAGTTAAGAAGCCTGTTGCCCAAAAACCTAACTGAACAACCTCTCCTCTTCCAAATGAAGGCAGAACCCCAAGTATTACAGAGAATAAGTAAATTAACATTATCCCTATAATGAACGTAGGAAGAGAAACGCCAGCTAGTGAAACAACAAGGATGACATTTGAAACAAAGCTATCCCTATGGATGCCTGTATANACACCAAGAATAACGCCTATTACGATGGCAAGCAAAGCGGATACAAATACTAANTCAAGTGTGGCCGGCATTCGTTCTGCAATTAAGTCAGAAACCTCTCTTTTTAGTTGATAAGATATGCCAAAATCACCTTGNACAACATTGCCTAAAAATCTTGAAAATTGAATATAGACTGGATCATTTAATCCNAGNATCTCNCTAACCTCTGCCTGCCTTTCATAAGAGGCGTCTATTCCTGTCATGCTGTTAACTGGNTCCCCTACAAAATTGAACAANGAAAAGGAAACAAANGCNACTACAATCATTACAAGGACNGATTGTAAAAGTCTTTTAAAGAAATAGATATACATTGACANCTAGNTGATAAAGAGGGGGGTTATGTTACATANAAATTGAAATGATTTTCTGGCCAGATAACTGGCCAGAAAATTTTTTACTACTTTACTTTACGTTTGCAAATCTAAATAATGGCTCGTTGTTCATTCTAATTGGAACATCGACATTACTTTTTGATGCTTGGTTAACAACTTGGTGATGTAAAGGAAGATACGTTACATCGTCTTGAGTAATATCCCAAGCTTCAGCAATCATAGCATTTCTTTTATCTAGGTCTGTTTCAACACCCATTGCTGCAACCAACTCGTCAACTCTAGCATTGCTGAAATTTACTTTATTCCAGCTTCCAGAGCTTTCAAACAAGTATGAATAGACATAGTGACTGTCAAAAGTTGGGACACCCCAACCTAACATGTACATATCACTCGTCATACCATTAGCATCACCCTCTTTTACTTCTGAGAAGTGTTGGCTCTTGGTCTTTGCATCAAGATTCACTGTAACACCAATTTTTGCGAACATACTAATAGCCGCTACACAAATTGCCTCGTCATTGATATAACGATCATTAGGGCAATCTAATGTGACTTCAAATCCATCAGGATAGCCAGCTTCAGCTAAAAGTTTTTTTGATGTTGCAGGATCGTAAGCCATTCTTTGATCACGAGCTGCCGTGTGGCCATTAACACCAGGAGCAGTAATAATACCTGCCGGCACACTTTGTCCTCTCATGACCTTGTCTTGGATAGCATCCATATCTAGAGCATGGTACATTGCCAGACGAACTCTTTTATCTGCAAAAGGATTACTTCCTTTAATGTTAGATGAGTTCAATTCATCTGATCCTTGATCCATACCAAAGAAGATAGTTCTATTTTGAGGAGTCATTTTCACAGCATGACCCATAGACGAATTAATCCTTTTGATGTCTTGAACTGGGACAACATTAGTGTAGTCGATTTCTCCAGACAGAAGGGCTGCAACTCTTGTTGCATCATTCTTAATCGGAAGTAATTCAATTTTATCTATGTTGTGTGTGTAGTGATTTCCCCACCAGTTGTCATTTTTTTCAAAAACAGTCCTAACGTCCTGCTCTCTAAAAGTAATTTCAAATGGTCCAGTTCCGTTTGCATTGGATGCGCAATAAGACGTTTCACCTGCATCCCAATTGTATGAGGCTTCACAGCCATTTGCTTTTGACCAAGCTTCAGACATTACAAATATCTGAGTTAATTGGTTTAACAGAATTGGGTTTGGCCCATCAGTTTTTATTTCAACAGTGTGATCATCAATTGCTCTTGCCGATTTAACACTTTTAATTAAATCAACCATATCAGATGGAGCAGTCTTTGCTCTATTGACACTAAAAGCAACATCACCAGCTGTTAAAGATGAACCGTCATGAAACGTTACACCCCTACGAATATTAAATATCCATGTATCATCAGCTGTTGTTGTCCATGACTCTGCAAGCTGAGGTAGCACTTCCATGTTGATACCTGGAGTGACTAAGCCCTCATATATTTGACGAGAAACCATGTGAGTTGGTCCTTCGTTTTGTGCATGCGGATCAAGAGTTAAAGAATCACCAGGCATTGACCATTTAATTGAATTGGCAAAGGCTGGTGAAAAAATACCCATTAAAAGCACTGACAAAACAATACTTAAAGTTTTTTTCATTTTTCTCTCTCCTTAAAAAACGCCTTTAATAAGGCGCAATAGATTATCGATTAAAAAACCAACTAATAAAGTTGGCTCCAATCAACTTTATAGTAATGCCATTAAACTGTCAAGAATAATTTCCTGCTTCTGCGCACTTATATCAGATAGTTCCAAGACTTTTTAGCGAGTTTTTAATTAGTATTAGAAGCCCTGCTAAAAAAATAAGGAGATTCAAAGCATTGATTTAGGACTCTGGGTCAATCGGTTCTGGTGCTAGAACGTCTCTATTGCCAGCACTATTCATTGAGCTGACAATCCCACTAGCCTCCATGTCTTCAATAATCCGAGCTGCGCGGTTATAGCCAATACGCATTCTTCTTTGAAGGCTTGATATCGAGGCTCTTCTTGTTGATGTTACTATTTGAACAGCCTCATCAAAAAGAGGATCCTGTTCTCCAGAAGACTGGCCTGGCTCTTTATCGCCTAATGACTCTGTTTGAGGATTAAGAATGCCATCTAAATAGTTAGGATTTGAATTCTTCTTGAGGTGTTTGACAACTCTTAGTATCTCACTATCTTCTACAAAGGCGCCATGCACCCTGGTGAGGTGAGACAGTCCTGGGGCCATATAGAGCATATCACCCATGCCCAGAAGCTGCTCTGCTCCAGATTGATCTAGAATTGTTCTGGA
>JGI26118J46590_1000320_pt1 | contig 11397 bp, 10 predicted proteins | sample AOAMet_66_BLW_10_2_FD_46590 | JGI IMG/M metagenome (IMG submission 46590)
TGGCGGCATTGGCCATTTCGCTTATTTCGCGTGCGCTTTGAACATCGACTGTCGAGCAATCCAGAAAAATGCTTTCAGCGCGCATATCCGGTATGATCTGGGCCGCAACAGATTTTAGAATTGCGCCGTTCGGTAGCATGGTAATCACGATATCGGCGTCGGCGGCGGTGGCGGCGGCCGAATCCATGATCTCAACCCCCTCGGCATGCACGGTCATTGTATCAAAACCGCGCACCATATGGCCCGCACGTACAAGGTTTTCCGCCATTGGGCGCCCCATATTTCCAAGGCCAATAAATCCAATTTGCATTTAACTCTCCTTCACGTTCAATTCCAAAGCGCCCAATGGGGTCAACATGCTTCGGCTGGCCTTTTGAGGCACCTCTGTCAGATTAAATTGCCAGTTCGGGTTTCTGTCTTTGTCGATAATCGCCGCGCGAACGCCTTCTAAAAAATCACCAAACTCCATAGCGCGCGCGGTAAACCTGTATTCATACCTCAAAGCGCGATAGATATCGGGGCCTTCATCGCGCAATTGGCGCAGCAGCAAAATCGTACTGGCCATCGATAAAGGCGCGTTTCTGCTTATCATTTTAAGGCTTTTTTGGCTAAGGGCATCATCGCTCGCGGTAAGGGACGAGATCAGGCCCGCCAGCGTTTCATTCGAGAAATGCCGATCTATTTGCGTTTGAAGGGCTTTCAAATCGCTGCTCGGTGCAGGCTGGGCCGCGTTGACGATATGCGCGGTATTTCCCGTTTTTTCNAAAGTTTCGATCAAGGTTTTCCAGTGGCTTTGTGGAATGAAGTGATCCGCAAAACCGGCATATATCGCATCTGCAGCGGCCATTCTTGCCGCCGTCAAACCCAAATATTCACCCAAGTAGCCTGGAGCGCAGGCCAAAATATAGGATCCGCCCACATCGGGGATCAACCCGATGCCACATTCTGGCATAGCAATTTGGCTGGTTTCTCCCACAATACGGTGGCTGCCATGGCAAGAAATTCCAACGCCCCCGCCCATCGTAAACCCCTGCATGAAAGCAATATAGGGTTTGGGGTAATGATAGATTAATGCGTTCAGGCGATATTCAGCCGCCCAAAACGCCTGCCCATAAGCATAATCCCCTTGGCTGCCGGTCTTGTATAATTCAGAAATATCTCCCCCAGAACAAAACGCCCGATCGCCCTCTGCATCAATAATTACCAGCTGGATATCGCTTTTATCGCGCCAGGTCAGCAGCGCCTGCTCAATCGCGCTGCACATCTCAGCAGTCATGGCATTTAGCGCCTCAGGCCGTTGTAAGGTGATACGCCCGGCGTGACCAATCTGGCGAATAGAGATATCGCTCATCTATCTGCCAGCATTTGGCGCGAGATAATCATCCGCATGATTTCGTTGGTGCCTTCCAAAATCTGATGAACGCGCAAATCACGAACGATTTTTTCAATGCCGTAATCGGCAAGATATCCATAGCCACCGTGCAATTGCAGGCATTGATTGGCGGTCTCAAAGGCATTGTCGGTTACCAAAAGTTTTGCCATAGCGCAGAATTTTGTGGCATCTGAAGCCTGCATGTCTAATTTCCACGCGGCTTGGCGCAGGAAGCTGCGTGCGGCTTGCATCTTTACTTCCATATCCGCCAATTTGAATTGTAGGGCTTGAAATTGATCAATCGTTTTGCCGAAGGCCTTGCGCTCCCCCATATAGGCCAGCGTGGATTGTAAGGCCTGCTCTGCGCCGCCTAAGGCGCTTGCCGCAATATTCAAGCGGCCGCCATCCAGCCCAGCCATCGCATATTGAAACCCTTTGCCTTCTTCACCCAGCAGATTTTGAGCAGGAATTGGGCAGGCGTCAAACTGAACTTGCGCCGTGGGCTGCGCGCGCCAGCCCATTTTATCCTCGAGAGCGCCATAGCTTAGCCCATCGCTGCCAGCTTCCAGAATGAAAGCCGAGATGCCTTTTGGGCCCTCAGCCCCGGTTCGGGCCATTACAATATAGGCATCTGAATACCCACCACCTGAGATAAAGGCCTTGGTTCCGTTAAGCTGATACCCTTCATTGGTCCGCGTGGCTTGACTGCGCAGCGCTGCCGCGTCTGATCCCGAGCCAGGTTCGGTCAGACAATAGCTGAAAATCAAATCCATTTGGCATAAGCGCGGCAACCATCTTGCGCGGGTTTCTGGATCGCCGTAACGATCGATCATGCCGCCACACATATTGTGAATTGATAAAAAAGCTGAGACTGAGGGGCAGGCCATTGCTAAAGCTTCAAACACCAAGGTCGCATCAAGCCGACTTAATCCGGATCCCCCCATCTCGTCAGAGACATAAATACCGCCCAAACCCAGCTGCGCAATTTTGGGCCACAGCTCTTTTGGAATGGTGCCTTGCTTTTCCCAATCGCGCGCGAAGGGGGCAATATGCTCTTGGCCAAACTCATAAGCCATATCAAAGATTGCGGTTTGTTCGCTGCTTAACGAAAAATCCAAAGAAGTCCTCCTGCATGTGTGTCGTTGGGGTGAGATAGAATGATTGGCGCTTTCTTGACCGCTATGCAAGTCACAAGATAGCGGGTGAGCTTGCAGATTAGGCCGTTTTGCGGGTTTGCTCACATGACCATTTGACCGGCTCAGATGTAGGAAAGGTAAGCCGCTAAATTGGTGCGGCTTACCTAGATGTGTTAATCCATCGCTTTGAAATTAAACTCGCCGCCTTCTTTGATACCAGAGGGCCATCTAGACGTGATGGTTTTGGTTCTTGTGTAGAATTTAAACGCGTCGGGTCCGTGTTGGTTCAAATCGCCAAACACGGATTTTTTCCAACCACCAAAGGTGTGATAGGCAAGGGGCACTGGGATTGGAACGTTAATACCGACCATGCCAATATTGATCCGATTGGCAAAATCGCGCGCCGCATCTCCATCGCGCGTGAAAATTGCCGTGCCATTGCCATATTCATGATCCATCGCCAATGAGATGGCTTCTTCATAGCTTCCGGCGCGTACTGTGCTGAGAACTGGGCCAAAAATTTCTTTTTTATAAATGTCCATTTCTGGAGTGACCCGGTCAAAAAGATGCGGGCCAACAAAAAAACCATCTTCATAGCCTTGCAAACTGAAATCGCGCCCATCCACAACAAGTTCTGCGCCTTGCTTTATACCGCTTTCCACCAATCCCAGAATATTTTGTTGCGCAGCTTTGGTGACAACCGGGCCATAATCAACCTCATCGCCCGCCGTGTAAGGGCCAACTTTTAGCTTTTCAATGCGCGGCACTAATTTTTCAATCAGGCGGTCGGCGGTTTCATCGCCCACGGGCACCGCAACAGAAATCGCCATACAGCGCTCGCCTGCAGCCCCATATCCGGCGCCGATCAACGCATCGGCTGCCTGATCCATATCCGCATCTGGCATGATGATCATATGGTTTTTGGCACCACCAAAACACTGAACGCGTTTGCCATTGCTGCAACCGCGGCCGTATATATATTCGGCGATCGGCGTCGATCCGACAAATCCGATCGATTGGATCACAGGATTGTCTAAAATCGCATCAACCGCTTCTTTATCGCCGTTGACCACTTGTAAAACGCCTTTTGGCAACCCTGCCTCCTCCATCAGCTCTGCAAGCATTAAAGGCACGGAAGGATCCCTTTCGGATGGTTTGAGAATGAAGGCGTTGCCGCAGACAATCGCCGGCGCGAACATCCACATCGGGATCATTGCGGGAAAGTTGAACGGCGTTATTCCAGCCGTAACCCCTAGGGCCTGACGCATCGAATACATATCAATGCCAGGGCCGGCGCTATCGGTGAATTCACCCTTGAGCATTTGCGGTGCACCAATGCAATATTCCACCACTTCTAACCCGCGCTGCACATCGCCTTTGGCATCTGGCAGAGTTTTGCCATGTTCCCGGCTAAGCGCTTCGGCAAGCTGTTCCATATCACGGTTGAGCAAATCGACAAATTTCATCATGACACGGGCGCGGCGCTGTGGGTTCACGGCCCCCCAGGCACGCTGCGCCGTCTCGGCAATTTCTACAGCCTGAGACATTTCGGCGGCTGACGCCAGAGGCACTTTTGCTTGCACTTCCCCGGTGGCGGGATTGTACACATCCGCAAAGCGCCCGGAGGTTCCCTTTACATGGGCCCCGCCAATATAATGCGTTAATTCAGTCATGTTTTTTCTCCTGTCAATTTTACATAAGCATAGTCTTGCAAAAATGCTATGAACAGGGGCAATATCACAAATAGGTAATGCATAAATGCAGGGTATGATGGTATGCAACAAAATTGGGATGATATCAGAGTGTTTTTGGCGGTGGCGCGTCATGAAACCTTATCTGCGGCTGCACGTTCGCTGCGGATCGATCCGGCCACGGTTGGGCGCCGCGTGACACGGCTAGAAGAGCGTGCAGGGGTTGTTTTATTTGCGCGGTCTTCGGTTGGTTATGTGTTAACGGGATCGGGAGATCAGTTTTTGCGGCACGCTTTGTCGATGGAGGGCGCGATGGCAGATCTATCGCGCGACTTGCAAGGCCGTGACGGAACGTTNAGCGGCCAAATTCGGATAGGTGCGCCGGATGGCTGCGCAAATTTTGTGCTGCCGAAAGTCTGCGCTGATATCTCGCGCGCCAATCCTGATTTAGATATTCAGATTGTTTCCATGCCACGGGTTGTCAATTTGACCAAACGTGAAGCCGATATGGCGATCGCGGTGAGCCCGCCAAATTCAGCCCGTTTAAGCGTACAAAAAATAACCGATTACAAGTTGCACTTGGCCGCTTCTGAAGAATACTTGGAAAAATTCGCTACGCCCGACACGTTGTTAGATTTAAAAACGCATAAAATTATAGGCTATATCGCCGATATGATTTTTGACAAGGAATTAGATTATCAAAATTATCTTGGACAAGATCGGGTGGTGCTGGGATCAAATTCAGTTTCTGTGCAATATCATTGGCTGCGGGCAGGGGCAGGGATAGGGATTGCGCATGATTTTGCGTTGCCATCTGCAGGTAACCTGAAACGTGTGATGCCTGATCAGCTGTCTTTAACGCGAAGTTTCTATCTTTTACGCTATAAAGAAGATCAAAGGCTTGAGCGTATGAACCGCCTCGCGCAGGCGCTTGTCGCCGGGATTCGGGCTGAAATCAGCCGATTGGAAGCCTTAGCTTGACAGCTGCCTGTTAAGGCTTCAGCCTAACAGTGTGTGATTGATTTATAAAATAAGAGGTGGTGGTATGTTTGTTCAGCACATTCTTAATACAAAAAATAACGCGAATTTGATCACGGTGCCGTTGAAGACGGATCTGTCTGGGGCCATCTCAATTCTTGCTGCGCGTAAGATCGGTGTGGTCATCGTTTCAGAAACGGGCAAAAACGCGCTCGGAATTCTATCTGAGAGGGATATTATTCGTGCATTATCCGAAGCCGGAACGAATGCTCTATCAGCGCCGGTTGAACAATTTATGTCACGCGACGTTGTGACCTGCAGCCCGCAAACAAGCGCGGATGATGTTTTGGCGCTGATGACGGAAAACCGGTTTCGTCACATGCCGGTCTTGGAAGAGGGTGCGTTGATCGGTTTGATCTCGCAGGGCGATGTGGTTTTCGCGCGTCTGCAAGAGATTTCGATGGAGAAAGACGCGCTACAAGGCATGATTATGGGGCATTAGCCCCTTGCATTTGACCGTGGAATAATATTTGTGCGGCTTAAAACAGTAGCGAATGAGTGATAAGATGCGCATTGGTCTTTATCCTGGTACGTTTGACCCGATAACGCTCGGTCATATCGATATTATTCAAAGGGCGGCGATGTTGGTGGATCGATTGGTGATCGGTGTGGCCATAAATCGCGATAAAGGGCCTTTGTTCACATTAGAAGAGCGCGTTGCCTTGATCGAGGCGGAATGTGCCGTTTTATCGGTGAAAACCGGTACAGAGATCGTGGCGCATCCGTTTGAAAACCTTTTGATCGATTGCGCCCGTGATGTAAAAGCGCAGGTGATCGTGCGCGGGTTGCGGGCGGTTGCCGATTTTGAATATGAATTTCAAATGGTGGGTATGAATCGGGCGATGGATTCATCGATCGAAACCGTGTTTCTGATGGCCGAAGCCAAGCATCAAGCGATTGCGTCAAAATTGGTGAAGGAAATTGCCCGATTGGGCGGAGATGCGTCCAAATTTGTTACGCCAACCGTTTTGGAAAGCCTGCAGGCCAAACTTCCCAAGTGATCACCGCGCGTCTGTTTACAGAAACTTAGCCATTTGCGTAGCTGTGTCCAGCATACGGTTGGAAAAGCCCCATTCATTGTCATACCAAGACAGGATGCGGCACATCGTGCCTTCCATAACCTTTGTTTGATCCAACGCCACGATGCTTGAGCGGCTGTCGTGATTGAAATCCATTGAGACAAGAGGTTCATTGGTGGTGCCCAAAACGCCTTTTAACGTCCCTTCAGCCGCGGCCGCTTCAAACGCGGCATTGATTTCGTTAATAGTGGTGTCACGGCTGGCTTCAAATGTCAGATCGACGCAAGATACGTTCGGCGTTGGCACCCGGATGGAAACCCCGTCTAATTTGCCCAACAAATCTGGCATCACCAATCCAACCGCGCGGGCCGCGCCAGTGGTGGTTGGGATCATGTTCAGCGCAGCAGAGCGGGCACGATAGAGATCTTTATGCATCGTGTCTAAGGTAGGCTGGTCGCCAGTATAGCTATGGATCGTTGTCATAAAGCCCCGTTTTAAGCCGATACTGTCATTCAGCACTTGTGCCACCGGAGCAAGGCAATTTGTTGTGCAAGACGCGTTCGAGATTACGATGTCTTGGTCGCTTAACGCGCCGTGATTGACGCCATAGACGATGGTTTTATCAGCGTCCTTACAGGGGGCCGAGACAATCACCCTGGCGGCTCCATTTTCAAGATGCTGGGCGGCCGTTGCGCGCTCTGTAAAAAATCCAGTGCATTCCAATACAATATCGACATCCTTCCAAGGCAGCTCGGCAGGGTTGCGGATCGCTGTCACCGCGATTGGTCCATGACCAATATCAATAGAATTATCTGTGATTTCAATTTCAGTGCCGAACCGACCATGGACGCTGTCATATTTCAAAAGATGCGCATTTGTTTGAACAGGACCAAGATCATTGATCGCTATAACTTCTAGATCATTGCGTGGATTTTCTGAAAAAGCCCGCAAAATATTGCGACCAATGCGGCCAAAGCCATTAATAGCGATTTTTGTAGTCATCTCGGCCTCTATTGATTTTAATAAGTTAGCGCTAACATTGACAATTTGCTCAGAAAGTCAACTGCAAATAGCCCGAATGCAGCGCATGGCGGTCAGTTTTATAGAAGTTTTACGAGCTTACAGAGCAAGGCACGCAAATTACCCACCCACAGATACCGCTCTTTATGCCAAATGCAGTGAAAGCTGCCAAAGCTATGCGGCGTGTACAGGCTGGTTGGGCGCTGACNTAGCCAGCGCGGCAATGTCAGTGCAGCAATTGCCCCATGGTCGCGGCAACATCTGCCATACGGCATGAAAACCCCCACTCATTATCATACCATGCCAAGACGCGAACGGTGCGCCCTCCAATGACTTTGGTTTGATCCGGCGCAAAAATGGTCGAATAGGGCGTGTGGTTGAAATCGATCGAAACTTTTGGTTCTGGATCGTAGGAAAGTACATGTCCCATATGCCCCGCAGCGGCCTCTTCAATAACGGCATTCACCTCTTCGACCGTTACATTTTTTGCAGCCTCAAATGTTAGGTCAACGGCCGATACATTTGGTGTTGGCACGCGCATTGCGGTGCCGTCCAACTTACCAGCAAGCTCAGGCAGAACCTCTCCTAGGGCTTTGGCTGCGCCGGTCGAAGTGGGGATCATCGCCATCGCGGCTGCGCGGGCGCGGTAAAGATCATTATGCCGGCGGTCCAGCATTGGTTGATCGCCCGTGTAAGAGTGGATCGTGGTCATAATTCCGCGTTCAATACCGATTGCATCATTTAACGTTTTCGCGAGCGGTGCGAGGCAATTGGTTGTGCAAGAGCCATTTGAAACCAGGCGATGTTCGGTGCAAAGCTCGCGATGGTTCACGCCATAAACGATCGTTTTATCCACGTTTTTGGCGGGGGCCGAAATCAAAACGGATTTTGCCCCTCGCTCCAAATGGATTGAGGATTTTAAGCCATCATTAAACTGACCAGTGCATTCTAATACAACATCACAGCCAGACCAGTCTAGCGCGGCCGGGTCATAAGACGACATCACATCCATCGGTCCGCGGCCCAGGTCAATCGTGTTCCCGGCGACCGTTACCGTGCCTGGAAAGCGGCCATGAACGCTGTCATAGCGCAACAAATGCGCATTGGTTTCCACGGGGCCGGTGGCGTTGATCTTAACGACCTGCACATCATTTCTTGCGCTTTCCGCAATATGAGCCAATGTTGAGCGGCCAATCCGCCCGAAGCCGTTTATTCCCACTGTGACTGTCATCGCTTACCTCATTTTCATGAAGCATCTATAGAATGTTTAAATAGTGTTGAACACTATTTATCGTCTATTTTCCAATATGTTAGCGATAACTTGTGCGGTTTAAAAAATGCTTGCGCTAACAATATGTTTTCAAAAATAAGTTGGATGGGCCAACGAGCTTTGCGTGCCTAAATTTGCGACTCACCCGATGGCCTATCTTAGAGATATTTGGTTACCGAAGCTCTTCGGCGCAAGACGCAACAGCCTTTGCCGTGATCCCAAAATGTTCGAATAATGTGCCAGCTGGCGCAGAGGCTCCGAAACCTGACATACCGATAAATGCAGACCGGTTTGCCCGTGCACGCTCGCCCAACAGCCACTGATCCCATCCTTGGCGAATCCCTGCTTCAATACCAACACGCACTGCGCTGCCCGCGGGCAAAACCGATCTACGATAACGCTCATCTTGCGCCGCGAATAATTCCATGCAGGGCATTGATACAACGCGCGTGCCAATGCCTTTTTCTTGCAACATATCGCGTGCTTCAATGGCAAGGCTAACCTCCGAACCGGTCGCGATCAAAATTACCTCGCGCTTGCCCGTGGCTTCTGCCAAAACATAGGCGCCGCGTGCCGAGAGATTGGCCGATTTATGGCTCAAACGGACGGTTGGCAGATTTTGCCGCGACAGCGCCAAGACAGAAGGTGTTTTGGCGCTGGTGAAGGCCAATTCCCAGGCTTCAGCCGTTTCAACGGCATCCGCAGGGCGGAAGACATACGTATTGGGCGTGGCGCGACTGATCGCCAAATGTTCGACGGGCTGATGAGTTGGGCCGTCTTCGCCCAAACCAATACTGTCATGCGTCATAACAAATACGGTTGGAACCTTCATCAGGGCCGCCAACCGCATCGCGGGGCGTGCGTAATCGGTAAAGCACATAAAAGTACCACCATAGGGGCGCATGCCCCCATGCAACGCCATTCCGTTCATCGCCGAGGCCATACCATGTTCGCGAATGCCCCAATACACATAGCGGCCCGCGCGGTTATCGATATCAAAGGCGCTCATATCTTTGGATCGCGTGTTGTTTGATCCAGATAAATCGGCCGATCCGCCAACTGTTTCTTGCAGGATCGGGTTGATCACGTTTAGGGCCAATTCGCTCGATTTACGGGTGGCTTGCTTTGGAGCTGTTTCTGAGATTTCTTTTTTGAACTTGCGGATCGCGGATGCAAGTTTGTTGGGCGCTTCATTCGCGTAGGCGCGCGTAAAATCGGCTTGCTTGCTGGCGGATAAAGCCTTGAAACGCGCCTCCCATAGCGCATGCTCGGAGTGGCCACGGGCGCCAAAGCCTTCCCATGCAGATTTGATATTTTTGGGAATGTCGAACGCGTCGGATGTCCAGCCATATGCCTCTTTAGTGTCTGCGATCAATTGTGGGTCGGTAAGGGCGCCGTGGCCTTTTGAGGTGTCTTGGGCGCTTGATCCAAGCGCAATATGGGTTTTACAAGCAATCATTGAGGGCTGTTTGGATTTTTTGGCTACTGTGATCGCGCGATCAATCGCTGCGGGATCATGGCCGTCAATTTCTTGCACATGCCAGCCGGACGCCGTGAAACGGGCCAATTGATCCGTGCGGTCGGCCAAATCGACGCTCCCATCAATCGTGATGTTGTTATCATCCCAGAACACCACCAGTTTGCTTAAAGCATGGCGCCCAGCGAGCCCAATCGCCTCTTGGCTCACACCTTCCATCAGACAACCATCGCCCGCGATAACATAGGTGAAATGATCCACAATTTTTTGACCATAGCGCGCGCGTTGAATTTCTTCTGCCATTGCGAATCCCACCGCGTTGGCGATGCCTTGGCCGAGTGGTCCGGTTGTGGTCTCAATAGCATCAGACAGAAAATTTTCCGGATGGCCTGCAGTTTTAGCGCCCAATTGGCGGAAATTTTTAAGCTCTTCGATCGGAAAATCGCTGTAGCCCGTCAAATGGAGCAAGCTGTAAAGCAGCATTGACCCATGGCCGGCCGATAGAATGAATCGATCACGATCGGGCCAAGTGGGGTTTTTTGGATCAAACTTAAGATGCTTTTCATAGAGCACGGTGGCGACATCAGCCATTCCCATTGGCATGCCGGAATGGCCCGAATTTGCAGCGGCGATTGCATCCAATGTAAGGGTACGAATGGCACAGGCGTTCTGCCAATGGTCTGAATGCAAAGAGCGTAGCGTTTGAATATCCATATCGGCATCATTTCCTATAAAAAGCAGAGAACGAGCGTTGCATAACAGCCCTGCCGCGAAGTTCAAGCATAACCCGCAGCCGGAAACGGAGATTTGCCATCACTGATATATTTTGGTGATGGTTTTGAACGCGCTTTGCCGAAAGTTTCATCTGGATTTGCGCCGCATCAGAAGTTATGGTTGATTTGTAAAACGCGTGAAGAAGCAAAAGGTTAGGCGATGGAGCAAATTAAAGAATTCGAAAAGCGTATGGACGCTGCTCTTGATCATATCGCGGTGCATTTGAAATCGTCACCGCAAGCCGGCGAAAAAAAAGATCACGCTGTCGCTGAACTTGACCTGTTAAAAGCTGAAAATACCGCTCTGAAATCCGAGCTTGACGCGCTGGCCGAGCCAAAAATTGCAAACGATAATCAGGAAATCGTAAACAGGCTTAGTGCTGAGAAGGCAGATTTGGCGCAGCGCCTTGAAGCGTCAGAGCAAGCGCGCAAAGAGCAGGCGTTTGAAGTTCAACAACTCTATGAAGATTTGGCAAAGCTCCTTGGCCGAACGGATATCTCAGAGAATGGAGAGGCATAAATGGCACGCGTAAATGTTGAAATCGGCAACCGCCCCTTTGACGTGGCCTGCGAGCCCGGGCAAGAGGGGTTTTTGACGGCT
>JGI26118J46590_1000328_pt1 | contig 11204 bp, 10 predicted proteins | sample AOAMet_66_BLW_10_2_FD_46590 | JGI IMG/M metagenome (IMG submission 46590)
CGTGGATCAGAACAAGGTGCCTACAGGTGAGGTAGAAGTCGCAGATACTCGCGAACCCAAGGTCTCACCCATAGGACTTGGAGGCCCTTGGGTGAAGGACGAATGCTTCGACGAAGTATAAACTTCAGCAATCGGCGTCGTGCGCTCACGAACCGCAACTTAGGCAGTCGTCAGGTGTATCAAGTGAACAAGCAATGGCTTCGAGGCTGGAGATTTCTTCAGCACGATCGGCCAATCCACCGACGGTTTGGTCCTCGCCTTTCTTAGCTTCAACAGTGAATTGAATGGCATCTGCTGCAGCCTTCGTTCGCAAGTAGTACATACCGGTCTTGAGCCCTTGCTTCCATCCGTAGAAGTGCATCGAGGTCACCTTTGCTGGGTTTGCGTCCACCATGTGGATGTTCATTGATTGGCTTTGGTCGACGTATGCACCACGGTCAGCAGCCATGTCGAGGACGTGGCGTTGCTTGATTTCCCAGGTGGTCTTGTAGAGAGCCTTGATGTGGTCAGGGATTCCTTCGATGGCTTGAATGGAACCTTTGTGACGAAGGATTTCGTCCTTCATGTTCAGGCTCCAGAGGTCCAAAGCGATGAGGTCACGGACAAGGTGCTTGTTGAGCACGATGAATTCACCAGAAAGGGTTCGGCGGACGTAGAGGTTGGAAGTGAAGGCTTCGAAGCATTCATTGTTTCCAAGAATCTGTGATGTTGATGCGGTTGGCATTGGAGCCAAAAGCAACGAGTTGCGCATGCCGTGTTCAATGATTTCACCCTTGAGGGTGGTCCAATCCCAGCGTCCACTGTGATCGTTCATGCCCCAGAGGTCGAACTGAAGTTCGCCCTTGCTGGCAGGGGAGCCTTGGAAGGTCGAATATGCACCCTCTGCAATGGCTGCATCCTTTGAAGCGGTGCAGGCTGCGAAGTAGATGGTTTCGAAAATTTCCTTGTTGAGAGCACGAGCTTGTGGGCTTTCAAACGGAAGTTGAAGCAGGGCAAAGGTGTCTGCCAATCCTTGCACACCAAGACCAATTGGTCGGTGGCGCATGTTGGAGTTTCGTGCTTCTTCAACAGGATAGTAGTTCACATCGATGACACGGTTGAGATTGCCTGTAGCGTGGTATGTGACATCATAGAGCAACTGATGGTTGAAAGTGCTGTTTTCCAAATCCACGTACTTGTTCAGAGCAATCGATGCGAGGTTGCACACAGCAACTTCGTCCTTTGCAGTGTATTCCATGATCTCGGTGCACAGGTTCGATGAACGGATGGTACCGAGGTTCTTTTGATTGGATTTCTCATTTGCAGCATCCTTGTAGAGCATGTAAGGTGTACCGGTTTCAATCTGAGATTCAACTACCTTGTCCCAAACAGTGCGAGCAGGAAGGGTCTCACGGGCGAGGCCTTCGGATTCGTACTTCTCATAGAGGGCTTTGAAATCTGCACCGTATGCGTCTTGCAAACCAGGGCATTCATTCGGGCAGAAGAACGACCAGTCGGCGTTTTGCTCAACNCGTTCCATGAACAAATCTGGCGTCCATAGNGCATAGAACAAATCACGAGCACGGAGTTCTTCCTTGCCGTGGTTCTTCTTCAAATCGAGGAAAGCGAGGATATCTGGGTGCCATGGTTCGAGGTAGATCGCAATCGAACCCTTTCGCTTGCCGCCGCCTTGGTCGACATAGCGTGCGGTGTCGTTGAACACACGAAGCATTGGCACGATACCGTTGCTCTCGCCGTTGGTCCCCTTGATGTAGGAGCCCTTGGAACGAATGTGGTGAATCGAAAGACCGATGCCACCAGCCGACTTTGAAATCAAAGCACATTGCTTGAGGGTGTCATAGATTCCGTCGAGTGAATCGTCTTGCATGGTGAGCAAGAAACACGACGACATCTGTGGTGTTGGGGTGCCGGAATTGAACAGTGTTGGTGTTGCGTGGGTGAAGTACCCTTGGCTCATGAGGTCGTATGTCTCGAGGGCCTTGGTGATGTTGCCATGGTGGATTCCGACTGCGACGCGCATCAACATGTGCTGTGGGCGTTCTGCAATCTCCCCGTTCAAGCGCAACAGGTAGGAGCGCTCAAGGGTCTTGAAGCCGAAGTAATCGTAGTTGTGATCACGGCTGTAGTTGACGTGGTTGTTGAGAACTTCTGCGTTCTCCATGATGATGGAATACACCTCTTCAGAGATGAGGGGTGCGTGCTTCTTGGACTCCGGATCAATGTATTCTCGGAGGTCGGTGATGACATCAGTGAATGTTTCCTTGGTGGATCGGTGAAGATCGTCGACACAGATACGAGCTGCGAGTCGACTGTAATCAGGGTGCTGAGATGCAAGGGAGGCCGCGGTTTCAGCAGCGAGTTGGTCGAGTTCTCGGGTGGTGACACCGTCGTACAATCCTTCGATGGTGAGCTTTGTTACATGACCTGGGTCAACCCAAACCGGGTCCAATCCATAGGTGAGCGATCGCAATTTCTCGTGAATTGCATCGAATCGAACATCCTCTCGTTCTCCTTTCCTGTTTACTACTTGCATTGTCATGTGTTTTCCTCCAGTTCATCAGTTGAGTGTAATTGCGCAGTATCTTCCTATCATCGCGTACGGTTCAAAAGTCTTCGTCCACGGAGAAGCGTTGTTGCACGCTTCCGAGGGATGCATTTTCCATAACGCCGGCCTTTTGGTATTCGGCCACACGCTTTTCGAAGAAGTTCGTCTTGCCTTGCATGGAGATCATCTCCATCCATGGGAATGGGTTGACGACGTTGTAGATTTTACTTGCACCAAGTGCGACCAAGAGACGGTCGGCAACGAATTGGATGTATTGCTCCATGAGGATGGAGTTCATTCCAATCAGCGACACTGGTAGAGCGCTGGTGACGAATTCAATTTCGATGTCGACAGCTTCTGCAATGATGCGAGTGATCTTTGCGGCACCAGCACCACGGAGCAACTTGTTGTGAAGCAAGCATGCGAAGTCACAGTGAAGGCCTTCGTCACGGGAAATCAATTCATTTGAGAACGTGAGCCCTGGCATCAATCCTCGCTTCTTGAGCCAGAAAATAGCACAGAATGAACCTGAGAAGAAGATGCCTTCAACAGCAGCGAAAGCGACGAGGCGCTCAGCGAATGAACCTTGCTTGCGAGACAACCAGCGCATGGCCCATTCACCCTTGCGCTTGACCGAGGGAACGGTTTCAAGCGCTTTGAACAAGTGATCCTTCTCTGGCTCGTCCTTGATGTAGGTGTCAATAAGGAGCGAATAGGTTTCTGCGTGAATGTTTTCCATCATAATTTGGAACCCATAGAAGGCACGGGCTTCTGGCCAGCAGACTTCATTGGAGAAGTTGATGCCCAAGTTCTCATTGACAATGCCATCGCTTGCGGCAAAGAAGGCAAGGATGTGCTTGAGGAAGTGTTGTTCATCAGCGTTGAGGTTCTTCCAGTCTTTGAGATCTTCAGCCAAATCGATTTCTTCTGCGGTCCAGAAGCAAGCCATTTGTTGTTTGTACATCTCCCAGATATCTGAGTGTTGGATTGGGAAGAGAACGAAGCGATCGAGATTCTCTTGGAGCATAGGTTCAAGATGTTCCTGACTCAAGTCGACTTCGAATCCATCTGCGGGCGTGTTAGAGTTGCTATGTTCGATGACCATTTTTGTATCCCCCTCGTTTCTTTCACGCGCTGGATTTTATTGGCCTTCCGATAGAGTGTATAATATATGCCCCTGCTGAGCATTGGAAAAGGTCGGTTTCAAGCGTAAATCGAGCGGTCAGATAAGTGGCGCAGTGCATCATTAAACCCAATATTATGCCGGATACTATAAAGGCCGGTTTTTGAATGTAAATAATACACCATTGCAAGGTTCGTTTCCACTCGAATGTTACTCAATTTCCCGAGGCCTCCGGATGTTCCGACATAAAAGAGCCCACCCATTGATAATAGGGAGGCTCTGAAGTTGCAGCCCAATGTAAAATCTGTGGCGTTTCGTAAGGATGTNAGGTNCGAAGATGATCTAAAACGATTTCGAGTGAAGGGGCACTCACAGTAAATTGAACNGACCATTCCTGCGAGGATTCAACCTCGCCTTCCCACCTGTACATGGATTGAATGCGTTGGTGTTCCGCACATGCTGCACCAGCAAGAAGCGTTTGATGCTCGAATTCCCCTACAAAGGCCTCGGCCCAATCACCAGGTAATGTGGTCTTGATGACAAAGACTTGGTGCATACTTAGAGGAGGCAACATTCAGTCTATGAGGTGTATGGGCNCCGTCATNAGAATTGGAGGAGATCGGAAGTTACCCTGTAGGATCCTGTTCGAGGCGATAAAAAGCCATAACAACTCAATCTGCACAGGGCAAACCGTGCGAGTCCGGTGTATGGCGTTGGTTTTTCTGATGCTTATGCAGGGCGTTGCCATCGCTCATGCCTCGTCCGGGCGNGCTGCGAGCATGGAGTTGTCAACACAACGTCAGGAATGGCTATCGAACGAGACGGTTGAACTCGTTGCTTCAATTTCCAACTTACCATTTGGGACTCAACTCTTCTATGAGTGGGAACTTCGGGATGAATCAGGCACGGTCCTCTTAGAAGAAAGAGCACCTTTCCAAGCAACAGGAACCGTTACTGAAATCGCCGTCGATGTGAAGCACTTCTACAACGGTGATACATTCTACAGAACTTCATTCACCGTGAAGGACCAATACAACGCCACAATGACCCAAGATTCCCATGCATTTGCGGTGTTTCACAACTCTGTCATGCCCCAACGAGGCAACCTCTTGGCGTTTGGCGATTCACTGAGCGACATGGGGAACGCCAAGAATTCCATCCTCAATGTACCGGATGTCCCCCCCTACTGGCAAGGTCGATTCTCAAACGGGCAAGTCTGGCTTGAATACGTAAGTGATGCATATGGATTGCAGACATCGATCGGCTCGGGCACAGCCACGGGTGACAACCGAGCGTTTGGTGGTTCACAGACTGGCGCTGGCTACTCCTACCTCCTCCTTCCAAACGTAGGCACTCAAATCACCAACTACCTCACAAGCGTGCAAAGCACGATTCCAAACACGGAAGTGGTCTCCCTCTGGGCCGGTGGCAATGATTTCCTCTACGGCAGCGCCAATGCCGACATCATCGCGACAAACATGGAAGCCCACATTCGCCAACTGGCGAACGGTGGAGCGACTGAATTCATCATCCCAAATTTGCCCCCTTTGGAATCCACACCTGAGATCTCAAGCCGTTCACAAAGCCAGCAAACGGCCATCCAACAGGAAGTTGTCCTCTACAACCAAAAATTAGCCGGGATCATCGCCAACCTCTCTGCAGAATTAGGCATCACCGTTCACAGCATCGATGCGTGGAACATCTTCAATGACATCTTACAGAACAAGCAAGCGCTTGGTTTGACCAACACACAGGACGCAGCTTGCACTGGTGGCATCTCATTGCTGCCACTGCCAATTTGCAGCAGTGGTGACACCGTGGTTCCAAACGTCGACGAATACCTGTTCTTCGACAAAGCCCACCCGACCCGAGTGATGCACCGTTTCATTGCCAGGTTTGCGATTGAAGCAATTGGCGAGGGCGACATGGATGGCGACGGAATCCTCGATGCGTACGATGCATGTGATTGGACTGAAGACATGAGCAGCCGTGATTTGAACGGTTGCGATTGGTCCCAACGAGACGACGACAGCGATGGTGTTGCCAACGGCAAGGATACCTGCGCAAACACGCCACAAGGCGAATCGGTCAACGATGAGGGATGTTCAGCAGTCCAGCGTGACACGGATGGCGACGGATACAACGATGCCATCGACCCGTGCCCGTTCGGCGATGGAAGCAACGATCATGACAGCGATGGCTGCACCGACAGTGTGGACACTGATGATGACAACGATGGCTTTGCTGACCAAATCGATGCATGCCCCCTCGGCGTTCTTGGCGTACACGTCAATGATTTGGACGAAGACGGGTGCAACGATGCAGAAGACCCTGACATCGATGATGATGAGTTCACCAATCAAGAAGAAGCGGCCGCAGGAACCGATGAGCGCGACAGAGACACCGACAAGGACGGTGTCATCGATGGGCTCGATGCGTTTCCCTTGGATGCAACCGAGTGGATGGACAGCGATGGCGATGGATGCGGTGACAACCGTGACCTGTTTGTCTATGACCCAACCGAATGCAGCGACACCGATGAAGATGGTGTGGGCGACAACCAGGACGCATTTCCTGCTGACGAAACCGAATGGGCCGATCAAGACGAAGACGGTATAGGCGACAACAGCGATGCTTGTTTCTTGACCTTCGGCACTTCACTCTACCACTGGGATGCCCAGATCTTGATGGTGATGGCTATGCAGATGTGGTCGATGCATTCCCCCAAGACATCGAAGAATGGAACGATTCAGATGGTGATGGGTATGGCGACAACAGCGATGTCTTCCCTGCGGATGCGAGGGATTGGCAGGACAGTGACAACGACACCTATGGTGACAACACCGATGTCTTCCCATCCGATCCAAATGAATGGAACGATACAGACATGGACACCGTTGGTGACAACGCAGATGCCTTCCCGAATGATTCAACTGAGTGGAACGACCGTGACGGTGATGGATGTGGCGATAACAGCGATGTATGGCCTGATGACCCAAGTGAATGCAGCGACCAAGATTTCGATGGCGTTGGTGATAATGCGGATGCCTTCCCACTAAGTGCCTACGAATGGCTTGACAGCGATGGTGACGGATTGGGCGATAATGCAGACCTCTTCCCGAACGATGCACGAGCAAAATATGATTCTGATAACGATGGGGTTGCGAACGCTCTTGACGCTTTTCCAAACAGTTCCGGACTCGATTCGTGGTTTGACGTCGTGTTCCGAATCGTGGCGGTTGCTGGTCTTGTAGCAGGGGCAGTCTTGGTATGGAACAAGCGACAGAGCGCTCCATCCGAGCCGAAATGGAATGACTTTGAAGCAGCTGAGGCAGTGGACATTGAAGCAACATCCATGGATTCTGCCAACCGCCCGCAAGGACCGCCACCCGCAGATGCATTTGGATTCAACAACCAACCTTAGGCGCAACACTGCATCGGCAACGGCTAAGAAGGCCACAGCATAGCAACACATGAGGGGCACAATGAAACTAAGGTTGCATCAATTTCTCTCGAAGACTGGCGTCTTTTCTTCAAAGGCAGAAGTAAAGCAGGCCATTTGGGATGGTGAGATCACCGTCAATGGCTCTGTTGTCAAGAACATGACCTTCCAATTCAATGTCAACACCAAGGAGGTCACCTACAATGGAAAAGTGCTTGAACTCCACGATGAGGAAGTGCATTTCTTACTTCACAAACCGCAAGGATGCATTTGTTCACGTCTGAATTCACACGAGCGTTCGCTTGAGAAAACCTCTGTCTATGAAGTGTTCAGGGAACATGTCGAGCCGACCACCTTCGAACGGTTGGTGACAGTGGGCCGCCTTGATGAACAAACCACTGGATTTTTACTCGTCACAACAGATGGAAAAATAGTCCATCGGATCACCTCTCCCGACCATACGGTCCGCAAGACCTACGAAGTCCACACCACGCATGACCTCGACAATGATCAATTGGATGCCCTGCGAAAGGGCATTCGAATCGTGGTCGAAGAGGACGAGTCAACCGACACCTATTGGACAAAGCCTGCAGAAGTCGAACAACAATCGGCTAGGTGCGTTCTCCTCACCATTGGAGAGGGGAAAAAGCGACAGATTCGAAGGATGTTTGGAGCGCTTGACAATCCAGTCAAAACGCTGCACCGCTTGTCGACAGAATCCATGCTTCTCGAGTCCTACAACCTCGCGCCAGGTGAATTCACCGCGATAAAGCGGAAGGAACTGGTGGATTTAATCCTCAACCCAAGTATCTAATCGGAAGCATCTGCTTGCTTCGATGTGAGCCGCTTGATCCCCCTGAAGAGCAAACGTGAGAACACCATCGAACACAGAAGGAAGAGCACAGAGACCCAAAGCGGGGCTTCTGCCTCGCTGGCAAGAAACCACGTCACAACAAGAATTCCTGCCCCGTAGAAAGCACGGAAAATGGCGAACCACAGGAAGGAGCGAAACAAAGGGTGCTGGAGCATTCGTTCAACAAAACCGTTGCCGACCGAAGCCTCCTCTGCCATGGTGTGTGCTTCACAGTGAAGTAGAAAGTTATGTTCACCAAATTCGTTTAGCGGCCAACTGCACAACGGTCAAGAACCGTCCACATGAGGCATGAGCATGACTCAAGTAGAACTCGCTGTCGAATTCGCAAAGTTGGACCCTGAGGCACGCCTGCCGACCCAAGGCTCAGCAGAGGCTGCCGGTTGGGACCTCTATGCATTAGAGGAAACCACCGTTGTTCGCCATAAGAGTTCACTCATCAGAACTGGCTTGGCGACCGCCATTCCATCTGGCTGGGAAGGGCAAATCCGCTGCCGCTCTTCGCTTGGGAAGAAAGGCATGATCATGCCAAACGGGCTTGGGACCATCGACGCCGACTACCGTGGTGAACTCATGGTCTTGGCCACATGGATTGGCGAAGGCGACTCGTTTGTTGTGGCCAAAGGAGAGCGAGTGGCACAAATGTTGTTCGCGCCTGTCCCCAAGGTCACCATCGTGGAAACCAGCGTTGAGGAACTCGGCACCACGTCGCGAGGCGAGGGCGGTTTTGGCTCCACTGGACAATTTTAATGCATCAGCCAACGCTTCAACACTGTAATATAGAACCCAAAGGATATCGATACGGGGTCAAGTAAATGGGTATAGAATCGTCCGCTATCGCCACTGCCATACAAGCGGTGAGAGCCCTTGTTACCGTGTATGATGGTTATGAAAAAGGCCGGTTCATGAAATCCGATGAAGCCGTCCGTTCAGAAATTCAACGCCGTTGTGAGATGTTAATCCGCCATGGAGAGAAGCTCGAACAAGACGCCCATCGCCGAGGGCACAGAAACTCAAGGATGGCCTGTGCACAAGCCATTGAAACACTTCAGGCATTCAAGCGAGAAGCCCAGTTCTCCACCACGGCGAATCACGTCTCGAAACACAAAGGCATTGGCAAACTCAAATCAGCCTCGGTTCGAAAACTCGTTGACCATGACAGTGCAAGCCTCCAATCGCTTGTTGATGCAACACGCAAAGCCAATCAAGTGGCCAGTGAAATCGCCAGCCTCGATGAAACTGAAGGGATGGAGAACATCTCTCAGTGGGAACAAAAGATCAACAGGGCTCGAAACCATTTCCTTGAACGCAACATGTTCATTGACGGATTGACACAAAGGTGAGATGATGAATTTTAGATGGCGAGAAAACCCGACTGTTGTGGCCCAATACCTGCTTGGCAAAAACATCCCAGAGCAAGCGGAAGTGACACTCAAGCCAAATGAAATCTGCGTGGTTCTCGAGAATGGCAAAGTGGTCGGTTCCGTCTCGCAGCAGCACATGGANGTCAGTCCCGAGATGGGGCTCTTCGGTCGAATGCTTGGGAAGAAAAACCCGCANCGNGCNTTCATGTTTTGTTTCACAGGCCCNCACCTCATCATGGTCCAGGTACGTGGCCAATCTGATGCTGGTGAGGAAATTAACTGCCTTGTCAACATCAATGTTGAGATCACCCGTGAGTCTGCGCCTCGTTTGGTCACCTACCCTGCGAAAGGAACTTTGACTGTCAAAAGCGGCGACATTGCAGAAACCATTCGCATGGAACTTCAATCAGCCCTGATGTCGTTTGTCAAAGCCATGCCCTCGTCTCAGATGAAAAATGTGACAACCCAAGAAGATCTGATGTTCCACCTCAAGTCCTCCATCCGCCCAACCCTCGATGCTCATGGCCTGCACTTCCAAGGCGGCCACATCACATGGAGCGCTTCGGTTGCTGAACAACAAATGCAACATCAGCAAACTATGGAGCGATTGCGAATCCAAAAGGCATCGCTCTCCGACCGACAAGAAATCGAGATGGACAGCATGATTCAGTATGAACAAAAGCGACACGAAATCCAAGCACGCATGGCCCTTGTTGGCGTTCAAGCAACTGAAAAAGCAAACATGGAACTGGAACTTCAACGCATGAAGAACAAGGGCACTGTCTCCCTTGAGGAATGGACACAACACAACCAAATTCGCCTGGCTGAATCACAAACAGCACGAGAAGAAAGCCTCAAAGATGCACAAACTGAACTCGAAATCAGCCAACTCCAAGCTGAACAAGAACGAGTTCATCAAAATGTAGAATTGGAAGGCCATGAAAAGAAGACAAAGGTGGCTATGGACATGTTCGACCAAGTCCAGGCACGAAAGCGGGAACGCATGAAGTTGCAGAATGAGAAGGAACAACAACGCCTTGAGCAGCATAACAAGGCGTCTGAATCTGCAATTGCGGTGCTCGAAAACATCGCAGCATCGTCAACCGATCCTCAAGTTCAGATGGAGGCGCTTCGTCAACTTGCAGAACTACGGAAGGCGGACGTTCAAGGGCAAAAAGACACCCACACTGGCAACTGAAGGAAGGAACATAGCAGGCCAATCTGCGCCTGCAACGGTACGGTTCAATATGGCCCTTTGGGAACCCATCTACATGCCAAATTTGTTCACAAGGGTGTATTGCATGACCCTCTAGTTTTCTTCAAATCCACTTAGAAATTGGTTTTGATGGTGAAAACTTGATACCAAAGCAGCCCGTATAAATGATGATGGAAGTGAATGGCTCGGACCAAAACCCCCATCATAATTCAGCAGACATCAAGGCAGCATATGAAAAGTATATTCAACAGAGAACAAATTTCAAACCTAAGCAAGTAGCTGAAGTTCTGGGAATCAGAATCCTGTTATTTGGATTGTTTATTGAAGCACTGCTAATCTTAAATCACAAACCATCTAGTTGTGCTGCAGTAGAAGTCCCCTCTTTCTTCGAATGTGGAAGTGATGGGCTTTTTCTGATCGTTTGTATAATACTCAGCATTCCACTTTTTCTAATCACAACAATTAGAAAATCAAATTATAGGAAATGGAAGATTAAAACGCTACAAGAGTTGGCTAAAATATCTAATTTCCCTAAAAGTTCTATGACATCAAAACATGGTCGGGAAATGAGTATATTGTCACATGTAGAATCATTGCTCGGGAAAGAAGAATAATTTGCATACACACAAGGGGGGCCCTTGTG
>JGI26118J46590_1000333_pt1 | contig 11083 bp, 16 predicted proteins | sample AOAMet_66_BLW_10_2_FD_46590 | JGI IMG/M metagenome (IMG submission 46590)
GCCATCTCTATCAACCGTCAAGTTGATGCTCCAGAAGACACACTACTTGAGAAAGGTATTGTTGGTCTTAACTACTTAGACTCTCGTATTCCTAGAGAAGACGTAGCTACCTTGTCTTCTGCTGTTGGTCAGGGTTTTAGAACTTCAGGAAAGATTCCTGAGTCTATCGTTGAAAGAGCCACTAAGCATTTGACTGATGGCCCTCATATTAAAAAGCAAAACTACAGATATGATTATCAAATTAAAGACCCGTCCGTAGATAAGAACATAGGTTATGTAGAATCTATTGGGGTGTCAGGTGCAGGTGCGCCAGTAGTTAGGGCGCTTCACGGGAAAGCCACAGATACTTACTTAAGCTCTGTTAATAAATTAAATAAGATTGGTGGCAACAAAGCTGTATCGAAACTCCAAGGCAAAGACATGGTAGAGTTTATGCAAGTATCCTCTACTTTAAACGGAGATGCGTATCAGCTAATGAAAAAGCTAGGGGTTGGCGGTCAGCCTAGTCAAATGTTAGAGACTTTGTTGTTGGCTAGAGCAAAGTCAGCTAAAGGTTTAAAGATTTACAAAGGAGAACAGAAAGCTCTGGACTCTTTCAATAAACTGCTAAACACCCGCGCAATAAAGATGGCTAGAGTTAGCGATGAAGTAGGGAATCCTGTTGGCGCGAGGAACCTTGTAGACATAAAAGAGCCTGAAGGTTACTTAGTGACACAGCAGTCTTTTAATTCAAGACAGAAAGAACTGGGAGGCGTGAACGCTTTTGTAGTGGTTGACCCTAACAAAGAAAAGATGTATACGATGTTAAGCGATGGGCATGATATTTTAGGTAAAGACCCTGTTGGTGGACACGGTTTGATTACTGCATCTCCTCTCATTGAGTCTTCAATTAAGACAGGTGCTAAGTATAACAACAAGCAGATAAAAACTAACAGGACACCCAGAAAAATAAACAGGGCTATTAAAGAAACGGAAGCAGTAACAGGCATAAAGAAAACTGCAAATGAAACAAACGAGGCATATACAAAGAGAGCCTTTAGAAACTCTAGGCCAGCCGTGACACAAGCTGACAGAGATAGAGCAGCGTCAGCTAGGAACAAGCTAGTAGGTACGGGGTTGCTAACTACAAGTGCTGTTGCATACGCGGCTTCGGATGATGAATAAAAAAGGGGGCATTGCGCCCCCTAGTTGTAACAAGTTATAACTACACTATCTCACATGCCCCACCTACACACGCTAACTCCTGACTTCCTGTCGTGTTGTCTTCCTCTTCAAACTCACCCAGCCCTTCCCAGTTCACATCAGGTACAGTAGACAGTAACTCTTTGTACTTGGCTTCATCAATCTCTTCATACGGAGCTTGCTGATATACATGATCGCTATACGGCAACAAACTAATACCACTACACAGATCGAAGTTATCCCATATCCATTGCGCTATCTGCAAGAATTCACTGTCTGTATAATAAACTGTGATACTTGGTTTATGTTCGCACCAATGGTTCTGGTATGCTTTCCAAAGTTCTAGCTGTTGCATTGCACCTACTTCACTGACAGTCACAGACTTCTTAGGTGCTTTCACAGGGAAGCTAAACACAGACGATGTGGGTGACATAACGTCCTGCTCTACTGGGAATCCTCTTGACTCCATAAAGATTGCAAGTGGATCTTTCTTGTCCGAACGTACTCTCCGAATATAATGTTTGGAAAACCTAGGATGAATACCACTAGCGCTATCAACAAGCTGAGAAACAGTACCGCTTGGCTTAACGCATGTAATAGCCGCAGACTGATTAATACCAAGTTTCTCCGACCACTTCTTGTTCGTTGCCACACAGACATCCCGTACTTCCTCTAACCACTTGCTCAAGTCTTTAGACNCGCCCTTGCTNAATAGGTAGTGATCCATAATACCTGTCATNCTAACGCCCAGNAGTGCCTCTTCCTCAGTGTTACGCTTCCANCAGTTACGTAGGTAACGGAAGTCAGTCAAGGTAGCCTGTAGTGTTCCAATGATAGAGGCTATCTCTGCCTTCTCTTTAAGCGTATCTAGTGTGTCGTTCTCACGTACAACAATCTCTGACAGGTTACAGAACTGATTACTACGTAGGATAATCTCAGAGCATGGGTTAGTCCCGAAGTCCTGCTCAGGGTCACGCCTACCGTTGCGTCCTGCAATCTTCTGTGCGGCTACACGGCTAAAGATACCACGCTCACCAGCCTTGCTCTCGTACATTGTCTGCATCTCTGATAGGAAAGACTCAAAGTCAGGCTTCTCTGTGTACGCTACGCTGTTGTTAGCAAGCCTACGATGCCCTTCGTTGCGCCACCAGTCACCAGACTTAGCCTTAGCCATACGTGGGTCAGACAGGTTAGACAAGCTAATCAGGGCTGATCTACGCACACCACCTACTACTACAATGTCAGCAATCTTACAGACAACATCATGACACTCAATGCTGGTCAGCTTACGTCCTTTAGCTTTCTGAAATATCTCTACGCAGAAGTTAAAGAGATCAACCAAAGGCTCTGGCCCTGACGCTCTACCACCAAAGGTCTTTAGNCTAGCACCTGATGGACGTACTCTACTCATGTCCCACTCAGGTATCTTCCCAGCGTACAGCATAGCGATTAACTCACGGAATGCTGATGCCCATCCAATCTTACTATCACTAACAACAATAACGCTCTCTGTCTTATGGAAAGACTCAGCAATTACTGGTAACTTAGTGATGAAGTTACGCTCTACACTGAACCCTACACCTGTACCACACATCAAGACATACATCAGTTCGTCAAAGCTACGGGGTGAGTCAATGGCTAGGTAGCTACAGTTGAACCCAGCTACGTTGTCTTTGTCTAGTGCTTCACCNGCTGTCATCATACAACGCATACTAGGCATTACTTCTAGGTTATGTATAGCATGCCACATCTTATCGCTAGTCTTATNATCTAGCTGTCCACGGTCAACCCAGAATCCAACATAACGAGTTACTGTCTCAGCCCAAGTTTCCCTACGCTTCTCCTCTGGTAGCCAACGTGCGTAGCGGCTCTTATGTATAAACTGTTGATACTGATCCATTAGTTATTCTCCTCTGTTACCATCTTTGTTAGTTTGTTTAAGTACCATCCAGCTTTCTGTAAGTCCTGCACCTGCTTTCCTTTGTAATCATAACGCCACAGGTACTTCATGCAGTTGCCCTTGAGGTAGCCTTTGAATGCCACTGAAGACATGGACTCCTGTATAGCATCAATACACTCTATGTTGCCTGTGTTGTAATGGTCAGGGTTGTTGACTACATCTTCTACTGCTTCTTCCTCTGCCATAGTAGCCCAAGGCTCTAGTCCTGTCTTACCTGTTGCTCTGTCCCAATCAAACCTTGTTGCTTCATTAATGCTCATCTTCAAAGTCCTCTGCTATTCTGTCAAAATCTCTGATTATCCTACGTTCAAATGCCTCTACTAAATCGTATGTCGTGATTGATAATAATTCACAAGTCAACTCTTCATCCAGATGCAGTACCACTTTATCTTTAAGTTCCTCTAGTGTCATAGCCATTAGACTTTCTTCCTTTTAATATAACGTGTCAACTCCTTGGCTGTCTCAATGGTGTAGTGCTGGAAACCTTCCTTCTCACACCACTCTCCCATTGTTATCTTGCCNCCCTTNCGTACCTTCTTGTTAGGGTTTGACAACACAAAGACTAACTCCCATTCAGGCATTGAGTCTCGTATGGCAGTGTACTTCTGTGTATCACCAACCCTAAAGAACCCTTTGCATTCTACCAGTACCGCCTTGCCTTCATGTACAAAGTCAGGGAGGTACTTCTTATGGACTGTGTACGGTATGTCGTATGGCTCAAACTTGTACTGTCCGTCTAGCTTCTCTGATAAATCCTTCTCAAGTCCTGATCTAAAAGCCCTCTTCATCTGCCGTGATCTCCTGTACTCTTGGTTCGTTTACTACGTCTACTAAGAACTTTGGCCCGTATGAATACTTGAATACTCTTAACTCTGGGTAGCAGTGGTCTTTGAATTGACAGTACGAGCAACCAATAGAGAGTTTTGAGTTTCCTGACTTGCCGTCTGGCACAGGTTGGTAACACCACTCCTTCGGTTCTGGTTGCTCTACTAGCTTTTTTATGTGCTTAACTCTGTCAGTAATATCACCCTTCAGTACTTCATACACAGGTGCTTGGGTATCCTTAAGGTCATACTTAAGGTAAGTCAAGTGACCATTGGCCTTGTCCATAGCCAGCCAACCGAACTGTGTCTCGCCTTCTGAGTGAGCGTATGCCTTGATCTGATCTATGTAACCAAAGGGATCGTCAAAGGCCAGTGATCCGTCTTTAAACTTCTTGAACCCGAAGCTACTGGCAGACTTAACGTCAGTCACAATGCCGTCTATCTTGCAGTCCATGTGACCTACGATACCCTCTACCTTGCACACCTTCTGCTCGTCAGTAACTGTATGTCCTGCCATGCGTGTTAAGAACAACAACATCTCCTCAATCAAGTGACCATACATAAACTTGATGTAAGTGTGAGGCTGTAGTTTCTCTCCCTCTGTGCCATTGACATGATTCCATAGGTAGCGGTCAGTGCGGCCAATATTAGACAAGCGTAGCTTGCGGTTATCCTCTCGCTTCTTCCGACCAAACTCAGTACGCATCAGTGCCTTGACACCTTCACCGAACCTCTCTATCTCTGCCTCTACGTCCACAGATGGGTCAGCGTCCTTGCTTTCCATCAGTGCGTAGATGTCCTGTACTACATTGTCCGTTGTCTTCATGTCAGTACCTCAATTGCTTCCTCTGGTGTACATCTGAACCACTCTTTCCTACGCTCAAACTTTTCATCTAGTTTGCTGTGTGCTTCAAACTCTGCTTTACGTCTATCCTTTGCTTTATAACTATAGTATAACATATAATCGCGGAAAGGGCAACTGGTTTGATAACTGTTCAGNCTATCCTTTGCGTCTACTGCCATNCCTACCTTGACCCAATCAGGCCATGCTGGGTTAGTCATAACATATACATACCCCTCCTTGACTTGATTGTACACTTCCTGTGTCTTCCAGCTAAACAGTTTAGCCAACAGACTGGGTGATCTTTCCCCTTTCTTAATTCTATTCTCTACTCTGCGAATGTCGTAACATGTCTTGCACTTGTAATGTTTCTTAGCTACAAAGGATTCATACCAGTTATCTTTTGTTAAAGGCACTGAACAACTAATACATTCCTTATCAGTGGGTGTCTGCCCAACTGTTTCCAACTTTGTAATCTCCGGTGAGAGGGCAGTTGAGTTTGTAATGGAGTCCTGCCGCTTCAATACAACTGACTGCCAATCTTCCGAAAACCTCTGCTTTCTCTTGCTCGACCTCTGTCTGGATCTCATCATGTATGTTTCCTATAATGTTAAACTTTATACCCCAGAGTGTAGCGTATTCATGCAACAAACATAGGGCTTTCTTCATCACTACGGCTCCTGCTGACTGCAATAGACTGTTCAATGCAGCATGTTCGGATCGTATTGACACCCGTCTTCTATCCAAGCCAAGAACATAGCCTCTTGTAGCCGCCACTCCAACTCGCTCTCGTAAGTCTCTAAGAGATGGCGTATTTGAGAGGAACTTTTCCTTAAGTCTTGCACCATCACGTTTAGTTCCTCCAACGATGCTTCCGACCTTGGAATCTCCTGCTCCATAAAGGAAAGCGTATATAAAAGTCTTTGCTTGATCTCTAGTTTTAACGCCCGAAGCCAACTGGTTTGCCGTGTGAATATCTCCATTGAGAATTTCATTAGTATAGTCCTCATCATTCATGTAATGGGCTAACATACGTAACTCTAAACCACTAGCGTCACAGCCCACAAGTTTATACCCTTCCGGTACAGTCCATACATCTCTACATTGCTTGCCGTAAGGCGAGTAGACTGCTGGAACTTGTCCCATGTTAGGGCTAGAGTGCGTCATGCGGCCTGTCACAGCACCACAAGCATTGACATACCCATGTACTCTACCGTCATCCTTTACTGCATCTAACCAACTCTGCACCTGTGCTACACGCTTCTGTATCATAAGGTACTCGCCAATCAAAGATGCCTGTGGTATGCCTTTGACTTTGCTTAACACTGACTCGTCAACGATAGGCTGTCCTGTCTCAGTGAACTGCTTAGGCTTCCAACCAAAGTATTGTAGGTAACGTCCTATCTGCTGTCGTGAACCTAAGTTAAACACAGGGTAATCAAGACGGCTGAAGGATGCGACCACAGTAGTCCATTGTTCGCCTAGAAATTTAAGCCCAACAACCGAATGCGTACCATCTTTCTTAATCTTGGGGGTAATCTCTTTGACAAATGTCGGTAACGGTTTGAAAGTTTGTAACACTTCATCTTCAAGGTCATACTTCTTCTCCTTTAGTTCTGCTAATAATAGAAAGGCTTTCTCTTGGTCTAGCTTCCATCCTGCTTTGATTTGTTGAGATATAATACCTTGTACTCTATGCTCAAGAGCAATGCTTTCGCTTCCAAAGCCATCAAGTTCAGCGAGCAATCTCTTATACACCAAGACATTAACGCGCACATCTTGTACACAGTAGTCCACCATATCCTGCGAATAATTATCCCAATCACTGTGTTCTCCTTTAGGTTGTCCTAATACATTACCCCAGTTATCTAGCGAGTGACCGCCTTCGCGCTGTGGGTTAGCTAATCGTGACATGACTAGCGTGTCTGTGATCTTACATTTGCTGAAGTCTGTGCCTAGTATCTTCTCAAGAACAGGTATGTCATAGTCAATTATATTGTGACCTATGATCTCGCATTCTCCTTGATCTGATAACCACTGATTGAAATCGTACAAAGTAAAACCAGAGAACTCAAAGTGTTCCTCCAACCCCATGTGATAGGCAACGATAACCCACACTCTGTCGGGCTTTAAGCCATTAGCTTCTATGTCGAATACAATCTTATCCATCACTAGAACTCCGCTTTATCATCCGATACTGGACAGCTAGTCTCGATCATGCGACCAGACTCCTTATCGTAGTACAGGTAACANGCAGGGCCAGTCAGTCCAACAAATCTATTCTTCAACACACGCACACAGGTGGTGTTTCGTATCTCAGGGTCAGCATGTTGTTGATCTCGCTCCAACCCTATAACAATGTCGCTCAGTTGTGCGATAGCCGCAGAACCCCTGAGTTCTCCCAAAGAAATCTTACCACCATCCTCATGCGCCTTAGAACCACTCGGTCTACGCAGGTGTGACACTAGGAATAAACCTACGCCTGTCTCCTGAACCAGCTTACGCAAGTTAGTCATGATGCTGTCGATAGCTTTACGTTCATCACCGTTGTCCTGATCGCTGACAACAATACTGAGGTGGTCAAGGATGATCCACTTGCAGTCCAGTCCTTTAGCCATGTAGCGTATGCGTCCTAGCAGGTTGTCCTCATTGGTACTGCCCCAGTGATCGAACATAAAGATACGCCCTGACCCTAGCGTGTTGTCCCAGTATCCTTTCTTCTCTTCCTGAGAGACAGACTTGTCCAAGTGTAGTTGCTTGTTAGCCTCGATAGACATGATGCCTAACGCTGTCTTGGGGATGTCCTCCTCCAAGGCAAGGATACCTATGTTATCTTCCGTAGCACCTAACAGGTAATGTTCCAACTCCCTGACAATCTGTGACTTGCCCATCCCTGAGCCTGATGTAATCGTCACGAGTTCCTGCCTACGGAATCCATGAGTGTACTCATTGAGACACGCCCACGGGTAGTCAATAGACTTGACATCAGACTGCTTGATGATCATGTCCCACGTTTCATTACCTGCAACGATACCATCAGGACGGTATGCCTTAGCGTTCCACCACTCCTTAACAAAGTCCTGCACCTTACGAGCCTTGAGCATGTCGCCCGCATCCTTCATGGACAGTTCGACATTCTTAGCTTTGTTAGGTGTGAACAGATCAAGCACTGATCGTGCCGCCTCCTGTCCTGCCTTGTCACTGTCGAAGCAGATCACGACATTCTCAAAGGACTCTAGCCATTCGAGGTTTGCCTTGATGTCTTTGCTTGCTCCTGCCGCACCTGATCTGATGGAGACAACGGGCCACTTTCCATCGAACATTTCATTAACCGCGAGCGCGTCAGCCTCTCCCTCTGTAATCGTAATGTATTTGCCGCCACTCTTGAACGCCTGCTGGCCGAACAATGCCGCATTCTCAAAACCTCCTGTTGCGTAAAAGTTCTTAGTTTCTACTGTCCGTACCTTAGTTCCTATCACCGCACCTGTATCCTTGTCATGGTACGGGTAATGATGCTTGACAATTTGTCCGTCTGTACCGTACTCAACCGTCACACCATAACGCTGTGCTGTTGCTTGGTTGATACGTCTATCAGGGATTGCCGCTATTACACCTGTCATCTCTAACGACCTCTTGGGTTTCTGTTGTATACTAATAACCTGACCATCGCCTCTCTCATAATGTGAACAGCCGCCCGTAAAACAGACGGCATGTCCATCAGAGTATCGAGCCAAGTTATCCTTAGAGCCACACGCAGGGCATGGCTCATGTTGAACAAAAGTTGACTCAACTGTCATTAGAAGTCCTCACCACCTTCCTGCTCTGCAACTTCCAGTACCTTGATCTTGTTAAGGTAGGTGGACGTTCCGTGTACAGGATGGGGCTGACCTTCTGCCCATAACAAACGTACCTTAGAGCCTCGACCAATGCGACCAGCAAAGGGCTGACCTTCTGCATCCATCACAGGTACATCATACTTTGTACTAAACTTACGTTGTTTAGTTCCTTCATACTCGCGTAGTTTGACACCCATACCAGCTAACTGATCTGCTGTGGTGTCATCTAAGCTGATGACAACTGAGTACTTGCCGGTGGATTGACCCTGATACATCTCATGGGTGTCTAGGTTTTCAAACGCTATTGTGCCTTCTACTACTGCCATAATTACTATCCTTCTAGGTTGTGGTTTGACACTAAGTTATAACTTGTTACAACTTAAGTATCCTTTGGTTAAAACTTTAAAGATTATAAAAATATTTTCCCTTAACTACATGATTATTATATCAGGCATTGAGCATCCTGTCAAGTTCTTCCTTACTTAAATTATCAAATACTTTATTGACCTCTTCTAGTACAGCATCATTAGAGTGAGCCGCACATTCATTACAAAGATCAAGGTGCAGTCCTGATTGATGGTCAATTCTTTTCAGTTCATATTCGTTTAGTATAACATCACATGCTTTACATCTACTCATTAGGGAATGCCTCTTTATATTGTTTAGTCATATTGTCATACGAGTTGTTATAGTATTCGTCTCGCATCTGTTTAACTACTCGTGCTGTAAGTTCTGATAATGTCATACAGTATACTTGGTACTCGATCAGTTCGTCAACCATAACGTGCGCTGACTCTTCTATCCAGTCACTAGGTTGGTGTTCATAACCGAGTAACTCCTCTTTTATTTTACTCATGCGTCCACCTCATCATATACACGGCCATAGCTTATCAGGATGAAGGGTAAATGCAAGAGTACACCTTCAAAGGGCATAGCATAGGTTTCGTCTGTCTCGACATTACGTACCCATACAGCCCTACTGTCTGCCAGTTCAAGGAACAACCCGCACCCGTTGATCAGTTCTATGCTTAAAGTTCTGTTAAATATTCTCATTGATCTTCTCCTATGCTTTTATCAACAGTGAATAATCTAATACATCTTTGCCCATCATTAAAACGATAGCCTTTCGCATCTTCCTCTAAGGGATATATAGTACAATGAACAGCGCCCTCCCTAGCATTGAAGCCTTCACTAATACCCTCATCCCAACAATTTATATCATAGAATTTATTGTTTACTTCTATCTCTTCCCAGATTTCTTCACCATCGCCTTCGTTGAGATAGAAACCATCAAAGATTTCTAAAGCTTTTTTGTTGGCTTCCTTCAGATCCGAGTCTGTAATCCATAACTCTGTGTCTTTCATATCTACTCTCCCTTGTTGTGTAATATACCAGCCCTGAATCCCTTATCATAGGGCGACAGATTCTCTGGCGTTGTTGTTCCTGCGTTAAATCCCTCAAGGTAGGCCATGCTATGAGCATGTCCATCGATACTTTGGTCTGTTTTTTCCTTGACAAAAACCCCATTTATCATCTTACCCTTGCGGTCTTTAATATCATTATACGCATGTTCTAGGCACTCTGCAAGCGTCAGACCGTTGCGCTCTGCAATATTAATAAGTACCACCATGCAATCCCCTATGTCGTCAATGACGGGCTGAGATAGCAGAATATTCGTCTCTAGTTCCTTGACCTCCTCTAGTAATTTAGTATGTTGAGCCGCGTCAGTAGACCCAGCTATTAGATTCCTGTCTCTATGCCATAGTACTGTTAGCATTTCTAACCTTTCTAAGTTCATAATTCTTGTTCCTCTAGTATACGTTGCACTCTATTATATATAGCTTCGCAGATAGGGTTGGATGACATGTCCGACATGCATATCATTGGATCGCCCTCACTACCGTTGTCATAGATAAGAGAGAACCATCCGACACTCTCGCCAGCAGAATCACAAGGAATAATAACATCCTCACCGGATTGCGACATGGCCTCCAGTATCTCATCAAAGTTCCTAGACTCCACCAAACAATCATCCTCCCCATCATTGACAGTAATAGAATATCCTGAGACCAATATTGATCTAATCAAAGTGTGACAAAACATTCGATCATAAATATTGCAATACTCAGGGTAATTGGGTTCAAACTTTAATCCATAACTCATATTTCGCGCTCCTCTAGCCATTGTTGATCGCCTTTTATATCCGCGACTGCTTCATCTATTTCCCATTGTTCCATGGGTGCATAAGAATCTTCATCGTCAAGATGCTCATCACCATGTAACCAGTCTTCACTACTACCATTCCAGTTTTTTTGTAACATGTTATAACTCCTAAGTTCCAAATTCAAGTGTGCCCACCATAACATAACCAACAAACAATAGCAAACCGAATAGCATGAATTGTCTGGACTCTGCGCGTTTGCGCCTTTCTATTTCCTTT
>JGI26118J46590_1000335_pt1 | contig 11071 bp, 12 predicted proteins | sample AOAMet_66_BLW_10_2_FD_46590 | JGI IMG/M metagenome (IMG submission 46590)
AGATATTACGATAAAGATGCTGACCTTTCAATTATTCAAGGAAAAAAAGTAGCTATTATTGGCTATGGATCTCAAGGCCATGCTCACGCCAATAATCTGAAGGATTCAGGCGTAGAAGTAGTTGTTGGTCTTAGAGAGGGGTCGTCTTCAGCGACTAAAGCTAAAGAGGCTGGTTTAGGTGTTATGTCCGTTGAAGAGGCTAGTGGATGGGCAGATGTAGTTATGGTCTTGGCACCCGACGAATTCCAGGCAAGTATTTATTCCCAAGATATAGAGCCTAATTTAAAGCAAGGCGTTGCTTTGGCTTTTGCTCATGGTTTAAATATTCATTTTGACATGATTATTCCTAGAGAGGATCTTGATGTCATTATGATTGCTCCAAAAGCTCCAGGCCATACTGTTCGTTCAGAGTTCGTTAAGGGCGGAGGTATTCCAGATTTAATTGCAGTTAAGCAAGATGCCTCTGGTAATGCTAAAGAAATAGCGCTTTCGTATGCTTCAGCAATTGGTGGTGGAAGAACGGGCATCCTCGAAACAAGCTTTAGAGAAGAAACTGAAACTGATCTGTTTGGAGAGCAAGTTGTTTTGTGCGGCGGAACTACTTCATTAGTTCAGGCTGGCTTTGAAACACTAGTTGAAGCTGGATATGAGCCTGAAATGGCTTATTTTGAGTGTCTACACGAGTTAAAGTTAATCGTAGACTTACTATATGAGGGAGGCATTGCAAATATGCGTTATTCAATATCTAATACCGCAGAATATGGTGATGTGACAAGAGGCCCTAGAATAGTTACCGAAGAAACCAAAGCCGAAATGAAGAAAATTTTAAGTGAAATTCAAAGCGGTGCTTTTGCTAAAGAATTTGTTAGCAATGTTGGTGACTTGCCAGGTCGTCGCGATGTTCAGCGTAAACATCAAATTGAAACTGTTGGTGAAAGCTTGCGTTCAATGATGCCTTGGATTGCAAAAAATAAATTAGTTGATCAATCCAAAAACTAAAACTAAGTAATTATGTCATCTTTTTTAAAAAGTCATGACTGAAAAAATACCAAGCAAAAGAGGAATTTACCTACTGCCAAGCGTTTTAACAACGTTTGGTATGTTTGCTGGATTCTATTCAATTATCTCATCAATCAATGGTGAATTCACCATAGCTGCTATTTCAATAATGATTGCTATGATGTGGGATACACTTGATGGTCGTGTAGCTCGACTNACNAATACTCAGAGTGCATTTGGTGCTGAATATGACTCACTTGCAGATTTGGTGTCATTTGGTTTAGCCCCAGCTCTTTTGGTTTATGAGTGGTCGCTATATGANCTNGGAAGGTTTGGTTGGCTCGCTGCCTTTGTGTATTTAGCTTGTGCAGCTTTAAGACTTGCTAGATTTAATACTCAAGTTGGTATAGCTGATAAAAGGTTTTTTCAAGGACTGCCTTCACCTGCTGCTGCTGGCGTAATTGCTAGCATGATATGGCTTAAGATTTGGACATTTGCATCTTTTGATTCTGAGGTCATTTCTTTAGGGTATTACCTTGGTGCAGGTATTACAATCTTGTGCGGTATTTTGATGGTTAGTAACGTTCGATACTATAGTTTTAAAGANCTTGATTCTAAAAAAGCCTCATTCAGATTCCTTTTATTGATTGTTTTGAGTCTAATCATTTTGATGTATAAACCAAACATTATATTATTCACTGGGTTTTTTCTCTATTTGCTCTCTGGTCCTTTTATCACTATTACTGGACTCAATAAAAGGCGAATCGAGAAAAAACAAAGTAAAGGATCTTAAGTTCCTCTATAATCTACGCGTATGAATAAAGTATTTAATTTATTAACTTCACTTTCACTGAGCAAGCTCTTTGCTTTGTTACGATTATTGCCGTAAGGCAATAATAATCATAATAGACGAAGGTCTATCACTACAACTTAAGATAAAATTCGGAAAAATAAAAGGAGCAAGCAATGTCCGAAAAACTAATTATATTTGATACAACTTTAAGAGATGGAGAGCAATCACCTGGTGCATCAATGACCAAGGATGAAAAAGTTCGTATTGCCAAAAGTTTAGAAAAGATGAAGGTAGATGTTATTGAAGCTGGTTTTGCGATCGCCTCACAAGGTGATTTTGAGGCTGTTCAGGCGGTTGCTAAAGCGGTAAAAGATTCAACTATATGTTCACTAGCAAGAGCTCTCGATAAAGATATTGATCGTGCAGGCGAATCTATTAAAAATGCAAACTCGTCTCGAATTCATACCTTTATAGCGACATCAGATATTCATATGAAAATGAAGCTCGGGATGACGCCTGATGAGGTTGTAAGCCAAGCAGTTCGTTCAGTAAAAAGAGCTACTAAGTTTACTGATAATATTGAGTTTAGTCCTGAAGATGCTGGTCGTTCAGATACGGATTTTCTTTGTAGAATTATAGAGGCTGCAATCAATGCAGGCGCTACTACTATTAATATTCCTGATACCGTTGGGTACAGTATTCCTTTCCAGTTTGGTAATACTATGAAAGAGCTGATAGAGCGAATTCCAAACTCTGATAAAGCCATCTTTTCGGCACACTGTCATAATGACTTAGGGCTCGCAGTTTCAAACTCTCTGTCGGCTGTATTAAATGGTGCNAGACAAATAGAGTGTACGATTAATGGGCTAGGTGAAAGAGCAGGAAATACCTCCTTAGAAGAGGTTGTAATGGCTGTTCGAACAAGGCAGGATGTTTTTGGTTGCGATACTAATATCGATGCTACTGGGATTCTTGCTGCTTCTAGACTAGTTTCATCAATTACAGGTTTTGTGGTTCAGCCCAATAAAGCGATTGTCGGAGCGAATGCGTTTGCTCATGAAGCAGGCATTCATCAAGATGGCGTTCTAAAGCACAGAGAGACTTATGAAATCATGAAGGCTGAAGATGTTGGATGGAATAATAACTCTCTAGTTTTGGGGAAGCATTCAGGGCGAAATGCATTTAAATCAAGATTAAGCGAGTTAGGCGTTGAGTTTGAATCTGATGAAGCTCTCAATGATGCGTTTTCTAGATTTAAAACTTTGGCTGACAAGAAGCATGATATTTTCGATGAGGATCTTCAGGCACTTGTTTCAGAGGCTCAAACAGAGTCAACAGAAATTATCCGTTTAGTTTCACTAAAAGTTTCCGCTGAATCTGGAAAAGTAAATACTGCAAATGTAACACTTTCAATAAACGGTGATGAGCATAGTGCTTCAGCTTCAACCTCGGGAGCTGTTGACGCAACTTTTAATGCTGTCCTGTCTTTGGTTGATATAGATCCAAAACTTCAGCTGTATTCTGTTTCAAATGTGACTCAAGGAACAGATTCACTTGGAGAGGTTAATGTTCGTTTAGAGCATGAAGGAAAAGTCTTTAATGGTCAAGGCGTTGATACCGATATTATTACCTCTTCAGCAAAGGCTTATGTTCATGCACTGAATAAAGTGATGGCAAATGTAGAGCGCGCACATCCACAAATATAAAGATGCAGTCAAGAAATGATTATCTCGAAGCGCTTGGAATTCCAGACTTTTTGTACTCTAAAGTCGATTCTACTTCCAGTATTTCATCTCCACTAAGCATCATGGTATTAGAGTTAAGTTCAAAGGACTCTTTTTGCGAAGCCGGTAATACTCGAGATTTGCTGGTTAAAATGTTGGCTTCGATTGGCCTAGATTTGAATAGTGTTCATCTGGCTTCGATTGAAAAAAGTAATCTTGACAGTTTTATTGCCGATAATCCTGCTCAGGTTGTATTGGTTATGGATTCAACATTTAAGTCAGATAAGTCATCTCTTTTTTCGACATACCATCCAAGAGATGTTATTAAAGACTCACATCTTAAGCGTGAAACTTGGGAAATTTTAAAAAAGGTAAAACAATGTCTCAAGTAGATTACTCACTTAAATCTTACAAAAGACCAAAGCTTGAAACGCCAAATGGCGAAAAAAAACTTTTGCTGCATTCATGTTGTGCTCCTTGTGCTGGTGAAATCATGGAAGCGCTTGCGGCTTCTGATATTGATACGACGATTTATTTTTATAATCCGAATATCCATCCTAAGGATGAGTATGAGCTCAGAAAAGATGAAAATATTCGCTTTGCAGAAAAACTAGGCATGCCAATTATTGATGCAGATTATGATAGGGATGAGTGGTTTGAAAGAACCAAAGGTCAAGAAAATGAACCTGAGAGAGGAGAGAGGTGTTCNACTTGTTTTGATATGAGATTTCAAAAAACAGCTAAATTTGCATCTGAAAATGATTTTGATATTATTTCATCCACACTCGGTATTTCTCGATGGAAGGATATGAATCAAATCAATGAGTCCGGTGCAAAATCTTCAGCGCCTCATAAAATTCCATACTGGGATTTCAATTGGCGTAAACAAGGCGGCTCTTCCAGAATGCTTGAATTATCCAAAAAAGAAAACTTTTATCAGCAAGAGTACTGTGGGTGCGTCTATTCTTTAAGGGATACAAATAACTGGCGCATTGCCAAAGGGCGCAATAAGATTGAGCGAGGAGTTAAGTTCTATCAAGAGGCTAAGCTTAAGCTTTCACAAATCGATTAGTTCTCGATCAAATATAATAATAATGATTTTTGAACGTGAAGGCGNTTTTCAGCTTCACTCCAAACAACGCTTTGATTCCCATCTATAACCTCAGAGCTAACCTCTTTTTCGCGATAGGCTGGTAGACAGTGCATAAAGATGGCATCCTTTTTAGCTTGATTCATCATATTTTGGTCTACTTGAAAGCCCGTAAAGGCTAATTCTCGTTGCTTTTTCTCAGATTCTTGGCCCATACTAGTCCAAACATCGGTAACGATTATGTCAGCATTTTCACAAGCCATCAGAGGATCACTGTAAAAGTTAATGTTCTTTTTGTAATTTTCAATGAACAATTCAGATGGCTCATATCCCTTGGGCGTTGCAATTGATAATTCAAAATCAAAGATTCCAGCCGCCTGCATATAGGTTTGACAGACATTGCAACCATCTCCAATCCAGGCAATCTTTTTATTTTTGATTGAACCATTCATTTCTTGATAAGTCATTAAGTCAGCAAGTATTTGACAAGGATGCGATTCATCTGACAGAGCATTAATGACGGGTTTACTAGAATGCTTAGAAAACTCAATAATATCTTCATGTGAAGACAGTCTGAGCATAACTGCATCAACCATCGAACTAATAACGATTGCACTATCAGTAATGGGCTCTCCTCTTCCTAGCTGAATATCTTTTTCAGATAAGAAAAGTGACTGGCCACCAAGCTGAGTCATTCCTGCCTCAAAAGAGACTCTAGTTCTTGTTGAGGATTTATCAAAAATCATAGCTAATGTTTTATTTTTTAGAGTGTCATTGATTTGACCAGATTTATGCTCTTTTTTAAGCGATATTGCTTGGTCAATAATTCCCTGTAACTCTTTTAAGCTGAGATCGTCAAAGTTAATGAAATGTTTAATCATAATTATTTCCTAGGTGCTAATTAGCTTGATGAGTTTGCTAATTAATATATCAATTTCTTCTTTCGTAATTATCAAAGGTGGCAACATTCTTATAGTAGTTCCAGTCACATTAATAAGAAGGTTGTCTTTCAAAGCTTTTTTGACTAGTTGACTGCAATCAATAATATTGCTATCAAGACCAATTCCAATCATTAGTCCTTTGATACGAAGTTCTTTAACAGCAATATTATTTTTTATTTTGTTGTCAAATTCTGACCTAAAGTACTCGCTCATTTTATTGACGTTTTCAAGTACATTAGTGTTTTGAAATACATCAAGAACGCCAAGTGCTGCTGAGGTCACTAATGGATTTCCACCAAAAGTAGAGCCGTGGGTTCCTGGAGTGAGCATTTTTGAGGCTACTCCTTTTGCTAAACACGCACCAATGGGAACTCCATTGCCAAGACCTTTGGCCAGACATAGAATGTCTGGAGTAATTTGGTTGTGCTCATGAGCAAAAAGTTTGCCAGTTCTCCCCATGCAAGATTGAACNCCATCAAGAATTAACAACCATCCATTTTTATTGCATACCTCTTGAACTTTATTTAAGTAATCATTTTTTGGAATGATAATTCCAGCCTCTCCCTGAATTGGCTCAACCATTACAGCAACCACATTAGCATTACTTTGATAATCACTAATGGCCTCAATGTCATCATAATTAACATGAATAAATTCACTCATTAATGGTGCAAATCCGGCCTGAACTTTACTTTGTCCGGTTGCGGAAAGAGTCGCCATTGTTCGCCCATGAAAACCTTGATTAGCGGTTAGAATTACTGGTTTTTCAATGTCTTTACTTCTGGCAAAAAGCCTTACAATTTTTATTGCTGCTTCATTGGCTTTCAGCGCCAGAGTTTGAAAAGAAAACTTTGTCCATCTTGGCAAGAGTGCAGAGCTCCTTAGCAAGCTTTTCCTGATTTCCAATTCTATAAACATTCGAAGTATGGAGAAGTTGCTGCGATTGATCGATAAGNTTTTTTGTTATAACTGGGTGACAATGACCCAGGTTCACAACTCCAATACCTGAAAGAGCATCAAGATANTGATCTCCTTTTGTNTCAGTTAACCAGCATCCTTCTCCTTTNACAAAGGTCACCTCGAGAGGAGAATAGTTAGACATTAAGTTGGACATAAATATTATATTATTAGTTAAACAAAAAAAGCCCCATAATGGGGCTTTTGAAACTAGGTCTTTTTTTGATTTAAGACAAATTAGCCGCCATTAATAAACAATACTGAAGACAAGATCTTCGAGAATTGAGTCGTCTGGTTTTGCAAGATATTGTTGGCATTCGAGTTTCATAAATCCTAAAAGAAATATTATAACCTAAATGTAGTAGGGATATTTTCTGTAATTGTTTAAATATAAAAGATAAAAAAGTTAAATAAGAGATGCATTTTATGACACAATATAAATGCAAGAAAAACAATTTTATTTCATTAATCTAAGGAGTAAAAATGCAATTAAACCTTTCTGGTCATCATCTCGATATTACATCTGCCATCCGGCAACACACAAGCGATAAGCTTTCCAAAATTAAACATCACTTTGACAATGTAATGAACGTCAATATGATTTTAGAAGTTCAAAAAGATATTCAGACTGCTGAAGCGACCATTCATGTCAGTGGTGCAGACTTATTTGCAAAAGCACAAAGTAATGACATGTATGTTTCTATAGATCAGCTAATCAATAAATTAGATTCTCAAATAATTAAACATAAAGAAAAACTACATAACCACAGAGCTTAGCTCATATAAATTATAATATGTTGTAATAGCTGCATACCAATTCTTGATTGTTATGCAGCTCAAAACAACTGGTAATAGATATGGCTGAGATTGAACTGACGAGTTTCGAAGTAAGTCTCCAAAATTTGATGATTGCGCTTGAAGCATCTGACTATGATGAGGCCAAACAACAAATTAAAGATCTCCATCCNGGAGAAATTGCACTCTTACTAGAAGCAATACAGCCCAAAGATCGCTCGGTCCTGTGGCCAAGCATTGAAATTTCAATTCAAGGGGAAATTTTAAAAGAGGTTAGTGAGGATGTTCAGTCTCAACTTATTAGTGAGATGACCGTTGATTCACTTGTCAAAGCTACTGAAAAATTAGATACTGATGACTTGGCTGACATTGTTCCTAATATGCCTGAGTCTGCTGTTCATAGTCTTTTATTGACACTTGATTTTAAGCATCGTGAGCGTCTTAACAAGATTCTGAGTTATCCAGAAGATTCAGCCGGTGGTTTAATGAATACTGACTTTATAACTGTCAGACCAGATGTATCAATCAGGGCAGTAATCAGATACTTAAGATTGCTCAAAGAAATGCCTATTGATACGGATCAAGTTTTTGTAGTTGATCGAAATTTTAATTATCTTGGATCTTTATTAATAACCTCCTTGTTAACTGAAGANCCTNAACGAATGGTTGAGACATTAATCAACAATGATTTTTCCAAGCCAGTTAGTGCTGATACTGATGAAACAGAGGTTGCTCTCTTGTTTGAACAAAGGAATCTGATCTCTGCTCCAGTAATTGATGAAAACAATCAGCTGGTTGGAAGGATAACGATTGATGATGTTGTTGATGTCATCCGTGATCAGGCAGAGCACTCAGTCATGTCAATGGTGGGTTTGGATGAAGATGAGGATGTGTTTGCACCAATCATTCAAAGTTCAAAAAGAAGAAGCGTTTGGCTTGGAGTTAACCTAGTCACTGCTTTTATAGCTGTGTATTTTATTGGTCTTTTTGAAGCCACATTGCAACAGAAAATTGCTCTTGCAATTTTAATGCCGGTTGTTGCTAGCATGGGTGGTATTGCTGGAACTCAAACCTTAATCATAGTGACTCGAGGCATTGCAACCGGAAGGGTGACTACTGCAAATATTAAGACTTTAATTAATAAAGAGGTTGCTGTCAGTGGATTAAATGGAATTATTTGGTCTATAGTAATTGGCTTAATTACTTATTATTGGTTTGCAGATTTACTTTTAAGTCTNATTATTGCGTTAGCAATCATAACGAATTTAGTTGTTGCGGCTTTTTCAGGGGCTTTTTTACCGCTACTTCTCTCAAAACTAAAAATTGATCCTGCACTAGCTGGTGGCGTTATTTTAACAACCATTACCGATGTTATTGGTTTTGTCGCTTTTTTAGGTCTCGCTGCTCTATTTATCTAGAAAGTTACCAATACTAAATGAAGCTAATTTATACCCACGAAAATCGAATCATGGCNCTTAATATAAGAAATGTGCTTATCAATCATGGATTTGATGTCGCCCTTAATAATGAATTTGCTTCAAGTGCATCGGGAGGGCTAGCTCCCTTTGATACCTGGCCTGAAGTTTGGTTATTGAAAGATGATGATTTTGATAATGCTAAAAAAATCATTGAATCCATATCTTATAATTCTATACAAGCAGCCTGGGAGTGCAAGAAATGTCAGGAGGAGAATGATGAATCATTTGATTACTGTTGGAAGTGCCATGAAGAAAATGAATAATTTAATTTAAAAGTATAAAAAGTAATGGAATTAACAGTTTGGTTAGGTTTATTNGCTTCGGCACTTTTCATTAGTATTTCTCCAGGTCCTGGGGCNATATTTTCAATTAGCCAAGGTACACAAAACGGCTTTAAGAGAGCATTAATTGCTGTAGTTGGTTTACAGCTTGGTTTGATGAGCCAGATTGTTTTTTTGCTATTTGGCTTAGGAATTCTAATTGATCAGTTCCCTTCAGTTTTCATTGTGATAAAAATCATTGGTATGGCTTATTTGATCATTCTAGGACTTATGCAATGGCTTAAAAAAATNGAACAAATAGCAACTACAGAAAATCAATTAAAGGGCACATTTAGTCCTTTGAAAGCACTTTTACAAGGTTTCTTTGTTAACCTAACGAATATAAAAGGAACAGTTTTTTTTCTTGCTTTAATCCCTTTATTTATTGATCTTACAGCACTAANGTTATCTACGTGTTTGATATTTATCTCAACGCTAATTGTAATAGATTTGCTAGTAATGACTGGCTATGTAACCCTTGCTGAGCTATCTAAAAGTTTACTTTCAGATCCAAAAAAAATATTATGGCAAAATAGACTCACTGGCGCCACATTAATTCTTGTTGGATTAGTGATGGGCACTTCCTGATTAATATATTGATATGAGCATCTTTCATCTAGCATATACAGTAAGTGATCTTGATTCTGCAAGACAGTTCTATGGGGAGCTTTTAGGATGTAAAGAGGGAAGAAGTTCAGACACTTGGGTTGACTTTAATTTCTTTGGGCACCAGCTTTCATTGCATGTTGGTGAGTCAGGTTATAGAAGTAATACAAACTCAAAGGTGGATGATGTTTCTGTTCCAATGCCTCATTTTGGATGTGTATTGGAGTGGAATAGTTTCCATGACTTGTCGACTAGGCTTCAATCCAAAGGGTTGACATTTATTATTAGTCCTTCAGTTCGATTTAAAGGCTTAGCTGGAGAACAAGTGACTATGTTTTTTGAAGATTTTTCTGGCAATGCACTTGAATTTAAAGCTTACAAAAATCCTTCTGAGGTATTTTCTTAAATAATGTTGAAAATGAATAATGTTTGATGTTTTGAGTCAAGAGGTAATTATTGCTTTTATCGCTGCTTCAATAGTACTAAGCTTTGTGCCCGGTCCAGATAATATCTTTGTAATGACTCAGTCAGCATTAAGGGGTTGGAGGGTAGGTTTTTTTACAACTCTTGGGCTATGTACTGGGCTAGTGGGGCATACTCTCTTGGTAGCTGTTGGAGTAAGCGTTATTTTCCAAACCAGTGCTATTGCGTTTAATGGTTTAAAAATATTGGGTGCATGCTATCTTGTTTATTTAGGCTGGTTGTCTCTAAAAAATGAGGAGCTAGTTCTTGGTGAAAGCAAAGAAAAAAGTACCAATCAATCCTATTATATTACAGGCATAATCATGAATCTGACCAACCCAAAGGTTGCTCTTTTCTTTCTGGTTTTTTTGCCGCAATTTGTTAATGTTAGGTGGGGGCAGTGTTACTATTCAAATCCTAACACTTGGTCTTTTATTTATTTTGAGTGCGCTATGTGTTTTCTCATCGATTGCATTTCTTGGAAGTTTTCTTGAGAGATTTCTTAAAAAATCAAAATCAGTTGGAAACAACATAAATAAGCTAGCCGCATTCGTTTATTTTGCTTTAGCAATTAACTTATTTTTTGTATCTTAATAATTATGAAATTAATATGAATATTGAATCCAAAATTTGCGACTATAAGGGCAATGAAAAAGATATCTGCAAAATAAGGTTTGAGGTCTTTGTTGATGAGCAGAATGTGCCAGAAGAGCTTGAAATTGATGGATTAGATGATGAAGCAAAGCATGTACTGGCTTATTCTGATGATGAGCCAATTGGAACTGGAAGGATATTAATTGATGGACACATTGGAAGGGTTGCTGTTCTAAAAAAGTATCGCGGACTTGGAATTGGTAAGTCCGTCATGCAAGAGCTTATTAAATGGGCTCAAAAAAACAATCTTGA
>JGI26118J46590_1000336_pt1 | contig 11058 bp, 9 predicted proteins | sample AOAMet_66_BLW_10_2_FD_46590 | JGI IMG/M metagenome (IMG submission 46590)
CGATTGGCCGGCCGACCTCGGCCCGAAATGCCGCATCGCGCAACACCTGGCGCGCCGGTAAGCGCTGCATCGCCGCATTCAGCGTGGTAAGCAAGATGAATTGTTTGGGCATGCCATGCACAAGCCCGGCCAATGTGGCCATCCGACGGGCTGAAATATCCGCATTCGGCGATACCCGGTCATAGGGCAAACAATCCCAAGCGGGAAACTCTATCACGGGCATGTCTGGTGCAAAAAACCGCACCGCTTCGGCAAAGGCCGCCAACCTCTTATCATCCCGCGCAATATGCATAAGAGGGCGCCCATCTCGCTGCATTTGGCGCAAAATAATATCTGCGTCAAACCCCTCTGGTACGCCCCCAATTGTTACGGTGTTGGCCATCATTCAAACCTTGTTGCGCAAAAAGTAAACCATCCGGCTTTTTTCATAGGACCAGCTTATTTATATTGAAAATCATCCCCCAGAACGCCGTCAGAAAAAGCGTGAGCACGCCGATACAAAACGTCCAAAACCGGATCCATCGGAGTTTTATGTAGACCTGCGCGAAATCGGGCTGGGCGCCGGTAATACTGCGGGCAAAGCGCAAGCGCAAGAGCAAGACGGGCAGCGCAAGAGCAAGACGGGCAAAAGCGGCACCACCAAAAGGAATAAAGCCTGCAGCGCCTCATTGCTATATCCAAAGGCTGCCACCGCCCAAAACCCCACCGCGAATCCAGCCCCCAAGGCCAAGCCCAAGCGCACAGCAGCAATCGCGGGGGGGGCCACACGCTGCGCCTGCGCAAACAGCCGAATTAAAGCTTCCTCTTGCGCCTCCGCATCAGCCTTTGACGCGCGCTGTAAATCGGAAAAAGGAACGCCCAGGATATATTGGCTGGTCACCGCCCAAACAAGCACAAGGATAACCCAGAACCAAACGCTGGTAAAAGCCGTAAAATCAAGGTTATCAATGAGTAGCACGATAATTTTCTCTGGGTTACGGCGAATAAGCGCATCGAATGGGCAGCGCTTTAAGCGCAATCAATCTCTTGCTCGGCTGCTTGTTACATGCCACGATGTGGCCGGTCAACTGGAGGATCATAATGGCAACGAACCCAATCGCAGCATTTCCCGCCAGCCGCTTTCGCCGCGCGCGGCAATCGGCAGCCACGCGCGCGCTCATCCGCGAGAACACGTTGAGCGTGGGAGATCTAATCTGGCCGGTATTTGTCTGCGATGGTCAAAATATCGAGCAACCCGTGGCCTCGATGCCGGGGGTTTTCCGGCGCAGCGTTGACAAAGTGGTCGAGGCGGCAAAATGGGCTGCTGGCTTGGGAATTCCGGCAATTTGCCTCTTTCCTTATACGGATCCCGCGNTGAAAACGCAGGATTGCGCTGAAGCGTGGAACCCAGAAAACCTTTCAAATCGGGCCACGCGCGCGATCAAGGCCGCCGTGCCAGAGATCGCCATTATGACCGATGTCGCGTTGGACCCCTATAATATCAACGGCCATGACGGTTTTGTTGTCGATGGCAAAGTGGAAAACGATTCAACGCTTGAAGCGCTTGTAAAACAGGCGCTCTCGCAAGCGGAAGCCGGCGCAGATATCATTGGGCCCTCGGATATGATGGATGGCCGCATTGGGGTCTTGCGCCAGGCGCTTGAGCAGGCCGGCCATCAAGATGTTATACTTCTGTCTTATGCGGCAAAATTTGCCAGCGGGTTTTACGGCCCATTTCGCGACGCGGTCGGCGCTGCGGGTGCCTTAAAGGGCGATAAATCCACCTATCAAATGGATCCAGCCAATTCAGATGAGGCGCTGCGCCAAGTGGCCAGAGACCTCTCCGAGGGCGCCGATATGGTTATGATCAAACCAGGCATGCCTTACTTGGATATCTGCCGACGGGTCAAAGATGAATTTGGCGCCCCAACATATGCATATCAAGTGTCGGGCGAATACGCGATGTTGCAAGGCGCGATCGAAAATGGTTGGCTTGATGGTGATAAGGTCATTTTGGAAAGCCTGATGGCCTTTAAACGCGCAGGCTGTGACGGTATCTTAACCTATTACGCGCCCTATGCGGCCCAAAAACTCAAGGGAATGTGAGCGAAATCTAGGATGACAAACTGCGTAAGACAGGCTAGAGACTGAGGCAACCCGGTACCACTATAAATCGAGCAAAATGAAATGAACAAGCTGACCTCAAAATTACGTCTCTTTGCAAGCCTTTCTGCCGCAGTCGTTATGTTAAACGGCTGCACGGCGGCGCTTGTTGATACCGAGGCTTTAAAGGCAGAAGCCGAATATTTAAAAGAAGATGCCACCAAAATTGACGCCAGAGTAGACGCCACGCTCGAGCAGCTTTATCAAACCCATCCCCATACGCAAGACTTAAGCCAACGCGCCGCGGGTATGTTGGTCATGCCGCTGATAACCGAGGCCAGTTTTGGCTTTGGCGGCTCTTACGGGCGCGGGGCACTGCGCGCGAAAGGAGAGACGGTCGAATATTATTCTATGGCCTCCGCCGGCTATGGCTGGCAGTTCGGCGCGCAACAATATGCGCATGCGTTGTTTTTCATGAGCTCGAAAGCGTTAGACGATTTTCGCAATTCCGACGGTTGGACCGTAGGCGGCGATATTGATTATGCGTTTCAGGGCGATGGTGAGTCGCTCCGGCTTGACACCACCACGCTGAATGCCCCCGTGATCGCGGTGGTTTTTGGCCAAGCCGGTCTGAAATTCGGAGTCAGCCTAGAAGGGGCAAAATACACGCGCATTCTGCCCTAAATCTTGCAGAAATTACCGTCTTTGACCGAATGAAACAGCCTCTGCCATTGCGCAGTATATGGTTGTTCTGCTAAGGTTAAATCACAAGATTTAGATTAGGCATCGAAAAGAGCAGTTTATTTGACCGACACGCCAGAAACCCCCGAAGCCACCGAAGAAACGCCCCCGCAACGCGCTGTCTATGACGGGCCCAGCGTTTCGATCGCGGAGGAAATGAAAACCGCGTATCTTGACTACGCGATGAGCGTGATCGTCAGCCGCGCGATCCCGGATCTGCGCGATGGATTAAAGCCGGTGCATCGCCGGATTTTATACGCCATGCATGAAACCGGCAATACGCATGATAAATCCTATCGCAAATCAGCCCGCCCCGTGGGGGACGTCATGGGTAAATATCACCCGCATGGCGACAGCGCGATTTACGATGCTTTGGTGCGCATGGCGCAAGATTTCTCAATGTCGCTGCCGCTGCTGGATGGNCAGGGCAATTTTGGCTCTATGGACGGAGATAATGCCGCCGCAATGCGCTATACCGAAGTGCGCATGGACAAGCCGGCCTCATTCTTATTGGCCGATATCGATAAGGATACGGTCAATTTTCAAGATAATTACGATGGCAAAGACCGCGAGCCAACCGTGCTTCCAGCCCGATTTCCAAATATGCTGGTCAATGGCGCGGGGGGCATTGCCGTTGGCATGGCAACCAACATCCCGCCGCATAACTTGGGCGAAGTGATCGATGCCACTTTGGCTTTGATCGAGAATCCCGACCTCACCAGCGAAGAATTAATGGGTTATGTACCGGGGCCCGATTTTCCGACCGGCGGCATCATGCTTGGCCGTTCGGGCGCGCGCAAAGCGTATTTAGAGGGGCGCGGCAGCGTTATTATCCGTTCGAAAACCCGCGTCGAAGAAATTCGAAAAGACCGATTTGCCATCATCATTGATGAAATCCCTTATCAAGTAAACAAAGCCGCGATGATTGAAAAAATCGCAGAACAGGTGCGCGAAAAGAAACTCGAAGGCATCTCGCATGTGCAGGATGAAAGCGACCGGGTCGGGGTTCGGGTTGTGATCGAATTGAAACGCGATGCAACCGCAGAGGTTGTTTTGAACCAACTATTCCGCTTCACCCCGATGCAAACCTATTTTGGCTGCAATATGTTGGCCTTAAACGGGGGGCGGCCGGAACAATTGACGCTGCGATCGTTCTTAACCAATTTCATCGCCTTTCGCGAAGATGTTGTGGCGCGCAGAACCGCGTTTGAGCTGCGCAAAGCGCGCGAACGCAGCCATATTCTATGCGGGCTGGCCGCGGCCGTTTCAAACGTTGATGAAGTTGTAGCGACCATTCGCAGCTCGGTTGACGCCGCCGATGCGCGCGCCAAATTGATGACGCGGGCATGGCCGGCAGAAGAGATACTTGAATATATTAAACTAATCGATGATCCGACCCATCCTGTGAATGCAGATGGCACCTATCATTTATCAGAGGTACAAGCCCGCGCGATCCTTGAATTGCGCCTTCAACGCCTGACCCAAATCGGGGTAAAAGAAGTAACCGATGAATTGCAAGAATTGGCGGGAAAAATCCGCGAATATCTAGAAATTCTAGGCTCGCGTGACCGTATTATGGCGATCATCACGGATGAGCTAAACAGCGTGAAAGAGCAATTTGCGGTTCCGCGCCGTACAGAGATTATCGAATGGTCCGGGGATCTGGATGACGAGGATCTGATTGAGCGCGAAGATATGGTGGTGACGATCACCTCGGGGGGCTATATCAAACGCACCCCATTGGTGGATTTTCGCGCCCAGCGTCGCGGCGGCAAAGGCCTGTCAGGCATGCAAACCAAAGATGAAGATTTGGTCACCTCGCTCTTCGTGGCAAATACCCATACCCAATTGTTGTTTTTTACGACCGATGGCATGGCCTATAAGCTGAAAACCTGGCGCCTGCCCCAAGGCGGGCGTACCTCAAAGGGCAAGGCTGTAGTGAATATTCTGCCCATTCCAACCGGAGTTTCGATCGCTGCAATCATGCCGGTTGATATCCCCGAAGAGGAATGGGAAAACGTGCAAATCATTTTTGCGACATCGGCCGGCGATGTGCGCCGCAATGCGCTGTCTGATTTCACCAATGTCCGCGCCAATGGTAAGATTGCCATGGATCTGCCAGAGAATGTAGAGCTGGTAAACGCGCGCATCGCAACTCAAGACGATGATGTGATGTTGGTCACCAAATCAGGCCGGGCGATCCGCTTTTCAACCAACGCGGTGCGGGTTTTCAAGGGGCGCAAATCCACCGGTGTGCGCGGCGTGCGCCTCACCGGTGATGATTGCGTTGTCTCAATGTCGATCCTACGCCATTTTGAAGCCAGCTCAGATGAGCGCGCCGCCTATCTCAAGATGCGCCGCGCCGTCGCGGGAATGGTTGATGACGAAGGAGCTGGCACTGAGGATGAAGAGGTCAGCGCCAATGCAACCATAAGCCCAGAACGCTATGCCGAAATGTCAGCCGCCGAGAACCTGATCTTAACGATCAGCAGTCGCGGCTCCGGAAAACTGTCCTCTAGCCATGATTATCCCGTCCGTGGCAGAGGCGGCATGGGCGTTGCTGCAATGGATAAAGCGATGCGGGGCGGCGATTTAGTTGCCAGCTTCCCGGTCGATTTGGAAGATCAGATCATGCTGGCCACCTCAAAAGGCCAATCCATCCGGGTGCCCATTGAAGGTATTTCTTTCCGCTCGCGCAGCGCCGGCGGCGTGAAAGTTTTCAACACAGGCAACAACGAAGAAGTTGTTTCCGTCGCCCGGATCGTCGAACAGTCGGAGGACGAAGAAGCCCCGGAAGGCGAGGCTTAAATTCTAAACCCGCAAAGCGGCCAAGCCTAGAAAATGATTTGCACCTATCTATGCCAAATCATAGAGGTCTGAAAACTTTGCGTGGATATAACGCAGGAATGCCGCTTCGGATGGTGCCTTGCCGCAAGCGGCAGTCATCAATTCATGGGCCGGCAAAAGATTACCGTGGCGTTGCACATTCTGTTTCAACCATGCACAGGCAGGCCCTAAATTACCCGAAGCTAGATCTGTATCTAAATCTGGAAGCGCCGATTGCAGGCTTTCAAACAGGCAACCCGCATAGACATTGCCCAAAGAATAAGTTGGAAAATAGCCGAATAACCCAATTGACCAATGCACATCCTGCAGCATCCCATGCGACGGGCGATCAACCGCATATCCGAAATCTGACAAAAACCGATCATTCCAAGCCGCTTCAAGGTCCGACACCGCAAGCTCTCCAGACATCAAATCACGCTCAAGATCAAACCGCATCATCACGTGCAAATTATATTGCAATTCATCAGCTTCGGTTCGGATATAACCACGGCTGACGCGATTCACCGATTGGTAAAACTGCCGCTCAGAGCCAACGCCAAAAGAGCCAAATACGTCGCGCATCCGGCCATAAAGAAAGCTGGTGAACGCTTCAGAGCGGCCCAATTGATTCTCGAAAATGCGGCTTTGACTTTCATGAACCCCCATTGAGCAGCCATGCCCAATCGGCGTAAAGGCATAAGATTGATCTATATTCTGCTCATAATTGCCATGACCCACCTCATGAATGGTCGAATAAAAACACCCTAACGGATCACTGGGATCGGTGCGTGTGGTAATCCGTACATCCGCGCCAGTTCCGGAACAAAAGGGATGCACCGCCCTATCGATCCGCCCAGAGGCCATGTTATAGCCAAAGCATTCTGCCAACTCTTGGCTCATTTTCAACTGTAGCTGCGGATCAAATTGCCCCTCTAATTCAGGCGCAGGCGGGCGCTCAAGCACCGCGGAGCGCAGCGCGACCAATGGGCTGCGCAAGGCATCAAACATTTTTGAAATTTCAGCCGTGCTGCCATCGGGTTCATAATCCTTAAGCAAGGCATCATATGAGCTGAGCCCTGTGCCATCGGCCAAGGCGGCGGCCTCTTGCTGGCGCAGCGCAACCACCTCGGCCAATATCGGTGTAAAATCTGCAACCGCCTCATCCGCGCGTGCTTGGGCCCATATATGTTGCGATTTTGACGTTAATCCGGCCAAAGCCACCGAAATCTCTTCGGGCACTTTGCAATTGCGTTGATAGGATTGCTCAATCAACTGCACGTGCCGCTGTTCTGCAGCGGCCAGTTGTGTTTGGCGCGCCGCGGCCAGCAACTCCCCCAATTCGGTGCTGCTGCGCCGGGCATGCAAAGTTTTTTCAAGCGCGGCCGATTCCTGTGAGCGGTCTGAAATGGCGCCTGACGGCATCATCGTTTCCTGATCCCAGTCAAGGCGGGCCGCGATTTTTGACAATGCCTCTGTTTGATGCTGATACTCCATCAAAATCTGATAGGCGCTCATGATCTAGGCTCCCTTTATGAATTGCTCGGGCGGGAATCCGGCCACGAAACGCGCCCGAATAACCAAGACCCACAGCGCAATGCCCCCCAATTGGTGCAGGATCGCTAAGGACCAAGGCGCCGAATGCATCACGGTGACAACGCCCAACACCATCTGCAGCACGAGCATGCCCATCACCCAAGCAAAGCCAGAGCGCACCAGGCTATTTCCTGATTTGCGCGACCGCCTCCAAACCACCACGCCAAAGACAAAGAGCAGATAACCCGACATCCGGTGAATAAATTGCACCAAACCATCATCTTCGAAGAAATTACGCCACCAAGGCGTTAGGCTGAATGGATCGGGGGGAAAAAAACCGCCCGCCATTAAAGGCCAGTCGATATAATTGCGCCCCGCATCAATTCCCGCCACCAGCGCTCCGATTAAAATTTGCAAAAAGGTAAAATGCATCAATCCGGTGCTCATGGAAAACAGACGCTGTTCGCGCCTGCGGCGCTGTTGCAAAAGCGCTCTTTCTGAAAGGCCGAGCGAGAGCGCAAACCAAGCGATGAACCCCAAAATAACAAAGGCCAACCCCAGATGCGTTGCCAAGCGATAGCTGGCCACGTCCAAACGCTCGCCAGTTAGGCCGCTGGCCACCATCCACCACCCAATCGCGCCTTGCATGCCACCCAAAACACCCAGCAACAATAAACGGCCAGTCCACCCAGCGGGGATTTTACGGGCGGCGAAAAACACTGCAAACCCAACGGCCCAAACCAATCCAATCACGCGGCCCAGTTGCCGATGCCCCCATTCCCACCAGTAAATAAATTGAAATTCCGCCAGGCTCATGCCTTTGTTTTGAAGTTCATATTCGGGGATGGCTTTGTATTTCTCGAACTCGCTCTGCCATGCCTCGGCAGATAAGGGGGGCAACGCCCCGGAAACGGGTTTCCATTCGGTGATGCTTAAACCGCTATCGGTCAGGCGTGTCAGTCCCCCAACCAGAATCATCGTCACCACCAAAGCAAATAAAAGATACAACCAGATCCGGATCCAAAACCGGGCCCCGGCGCCGCGACCCTGATCAATCATACCCTGAACCGGCGCCCCGTCAGTTGCTGCGCTCTGCGATCCAACCTCTTCAAATATCGATCTTTTATCATTCATCTGCGTAAAAAAACCCTTATCACTACATGCTAAAAGTTAGCCTAAGACGGCGGCTGTTCAAGTCAGTCTTGGCCTTTGTTACCCCGCACCAATTGCCGCAGCACCCCATGCAACATTTGCACATCCGCGCGGGTCAGTGAAAAGCGAGACCACATATTGCGCAAATTCACCTTCATGCCGGGCGCCTTGGCCTCGGGAAAGAAAAACCCAGCATCCTCAAGCCGTTCTTCATAATGTTGGGCCAGCTTTTCAACCTCAATCGCCTCTGCCCATTGGGTTTTTGCCAGTTCCATGCGCGCCAGCTCAACCTGCCCCTGCGCGCGGCGCCACTCATAGGCCATCAGCAGCACGCATTGCGCCAAATTCAGTGATGGAAAATCAGGGTTAACCGGCACCGATATCAACGCATTTGCCCCCGCGATATCTTCATTTTCCAACCCCGCGCGCTCTGGGCCAAATAACACGGCTACTTTTTGCCCCTGAGCGATTTTTTCTGCAGCTTGGCGCATCGCCTCTTCCGGCGCTAAAATAGGCTTGGTTAAGCCGCGGCCGCGCGCTGTTGTGGCGAAGACAAAACTGGTATCGCCCACCGCTTGGGAAACTCCATCAAAATGCTGCGCCGCATCCAGCAACCGGCCCGCGCCACTGGCCATCGCCACCGCGCGCGTGCTGGGCCAACCATCGCGCGGCGCAACCACGCGCATTTGCTCCAAACCAAAATTCCACATCGCGCGGGCGGATGCGCCGATATTTTCGCCCATTTGCGGGCGGACCAAAACAAAATAGGGTTGACGCTGTGACTCAGGCACGGCTTAAGCCTCCTTAAATAATGGCCTTGCTCTACGCCAGAAAGACCGGGGTTTAAAGCCCCCTAGCAAAGATCAGCCATAGTCAACGCAGGCAAATCGCGTTAGCCTGACGAAAAACACTTGGAGCCCAAAACATGGCCGAAATCGAGCAGCCCCAGACCTACCTGATTAGCCCGCCCGAATTTGAACTGAGCAGCTATGCAGATTTACTATCACGAATGCTGGATCTGCATGAGATCGCTTGCGTGCGCTTGGCAATGAGCACGCGAGATGAAGGCATGATTGGCAAGGCTGCCGATACGTTGCGCGAGATTTGTCACAGCCGCGATGTGCCGTTGCTGCTGCAAAGCCATTTTTTTCTGGTTGAACGTTTCGGCCTTGATGGTGTGCATCTAACCGATGGCGCCCGCTCAATACGCTCGGCGCGCACCGAGCTGGGCAAAGACGCAATCGTTGGCGCCTTTTGCGGTATCTCGCGGCATGAAGGGTTGAATGCAGGCGAGGCCGGCGCAGATTACGTCTGTTTCGGCCCGTTAAACGAAAATGACCTGAACGCAGGAGATATCGCCGATCCAGAGCTCTTCGCGTGGTGGAGCGAAATGGTTGAAGTACCGATAGTGGCAGAAGGCGGGCTGGACACCACGAAAATTCTTCAACTCAAATCCTGCGCTGATTTCTTTGCCTATGCCGAAGAAATTTGGCAGCAGGAGGATCCAATTGCGGCCTTAGGAGCGCTTATTCACGCGCAGCACGCGCAAGGCTGAGCGCGCGCTCCTGCGTATTGCGGATATCCGCCTCTAATGTGACAGCCAAATCTTTGCGAGATGAAAAATCCGCGACGCGGCGCGGCGCATTGAAACACAGCTCAACGCGCCCATGCCGCCAAACGCTCAGCGTTTTGATGAAATGAGTGGCAAATTCCATATCACCCCACCAGCCATAAAACGCCGCTGGGCGCTGTGATGGCGCAAAGAAAGTCACGCTCACGGGTTGAATCCATAGATCTGTGCAGGCGTCATCAGACGCAAAAAAAGCCTCAAACAAGCTTGACTTAAAAGGTAAAACGCGNAGCCCATCCGTTGAGGTTCCTTCGGGAAAGAACAGTAAACGATGGCCATTTCGCAATCTGGCGCGAAACATTTCTGTTTGTTGCGCAGCATCCTGCCGGCTGCGGCGAATAAAAACGGTGCCGGTGGCCCGCGCCAACCAACCAATTAAAGGCCAGGCCGAGACTTCTGCTTTAGAGACAAAATAAACCCGCGCGCAGCTGTTCAATACGAAGATATCCAGCCATGAACTGTGATTGGCAACAAAAGCGCCCGGGCTGCGCATTGGCGTGCCTGTTACGCGGCAAGGCAAACCAATAATACGCAGCGCAAACCGGCAAACAGCCACCGTAATATATGGCGTTACAGGGCGGTTTTGACCAAAAATCGGGCGTTCCAGACCTCGGAGCAGCACGCTCAGCAGCAGCCCGCTTAAAACGATCGGCGCCAAGCCAAGAAGCCGCACACCAACAAGGCACCAACCGGCAAAAGAAACACCCGTTAGTGCCTCAGAATCTTCTGATCCATACCAAGTGTTCATGACTTTAAAAGATCACCCGAATAAAGCATTTTCTGCCGTGTACTGATACTGTCTCGATCAAGAATAAGGCAAACATCAACGGTCTTAAACGCGAAATCGACAAAAGCCCCCTCACCGATATACCCGCCCAACCGAAGATAGGCTTTGATCAGCGCCGGCATGGCCAACATGGCCGCGCGCCGGTCAATCCTTGCGGGTGCGATCAGATCCATCGCCTGAAACGCGCCTGGCCTTGCGGCGACCCGCAGCGCTTCGGGGGCCAAGTGGCGCGCGTGAAGCCAACTTAGTGGTTCCGCCAATTTCTGCAGATCAGTACCATGAAAACTGGCCACCCCGAACAAAACTT
>JGI26118J46590_1000345_pt1 | contig 10880 bp, 7 predicted proteins | sample AOAMet_66_BLW_10_2_FD_46590 | JGI IMG/M metagenome (IMG submission 46590)
GTGATTATATCGCCGGTGCTTGTGTCGAGTTTCAAGAGACCGCTCCCCGTCGTCGTGATGTACAGGTCAGTACCATCAAGCAGTATATCTGTGGTCACGGCGCCGACGGGTGTCGTCCAACCGTTCATCCATTCAATTGCGCTGGATGCGTTGTATTCTCCTTTCAAGATACCACCTTGTGTTGCTACCCAAAGTGTGCTTCCATCTCCTTCCATTGATGTAGTGTTCCCGCTCGATAACGATGCATATTGGATGTGGATGTCGAACCCAGATGCATTGTACTTGAGAATTGAGTTGACTCCGGTTGAACCACCTGCTCGTGCAAGATGCAATTCACCACCCGTAGACTGGAAACTGGTTACAGCGGTTCTCAATGGAGCATCGAGAACTTGTCCGGTAAACGTCGCATTGGTTTGAAGGTACGAAAAACTGGTTGTAGAAGTGACGGAGAAACCAAAGGTTCCTGTACTGATGAACAACATTCCGTCGGAATGATACAATCCGTCACCGCTGATCACATCAGAAGTGAGGCCGTTTGCACTTTGCGTAATGGTGCTCAGCCACTGGCCGTTTTGAGTGTCATACCTCGAAATTGGTAAATCTGCGTTAAAGCTTCCTTTTCCGTTGTAACCCACATACAAAATGTCGTCATCATCACACGCAAGGGCAGAGACTTTGTTGTTCTCAATGCCGGTCGGGAAGGAACCACCACCCCAACTCCTAACGGCCGTTAACGACGAGAGGTCAAAAGCAGACAGTCCACCGTTGTTGTTCCAAAATCCAGCGTAAAGGTAGGTTCCGCATTGGGTCATTGAAAATGGAATCCCGCGCGGAATGTTGGTCGTTCCTGTCTGATAGGAAGTCCATGTGCCATCCAACTCCAAGAAAGAAATGAAGTATTTTGGGACGAATGTATTTGAATCAGAGATACCAACGGCAAGGGTCGAGCCATCAGTCCATAGTTCGTAGATGATGTTCCCTGTTGAACTTGGCAAACCGTTACCAGATGTCCAAGTTGCTTCCCATTGGAACGAGGTTTCGTTGAACCGCTTCACTCCATTTTCGGTAGCAAAGAAGATTATCCCGTCGTACTCAACAATTTCTGTTACGGTTGAAACATTCTCCCAGAAGCCGATGCTGGTACCGTTTGGTGCATACACTTCAACGCCAGTGTCGCCCCAACTCACCCATGAATGCCCAGTTGATGAATTGAAATACGATACAACATCGATTGGTCCTGATGAGTTAACGCTCGTATTCCATACTTGGTTGGCAAGGTCGTATTGGACAAGGCCCCCAAGGTCAGCTGTGGTGATTTGACCAAAATTGCCGGTTGATCTCTTCACAATCAACACACTTGCAACAAGTGTGTCTCCGTTAATTTCCATACTTGAAACGAAACCAGTCTGATTGCCTAAAGCAGTCCCTGCATCAAGCGGAGCATTGCTTGTTGAATTGATGATGTCGTACGAGAAAATGTTGTCAGAAGTATCCTTGAGATGATAGTACAACGTGTTGCCGTACATGGTTAAATCATGGGCATTGTTGACTGCCAAACTTTGTGATACTTGACCTGTCGATGTGTTGACCAGTCTGAAAAATTGGGGTCCGGCAACCCACAAACCTCGATTTGCGACGTCTTCGATCATGCCGGTAATTTGTATATTTCCATTTGCGCCAAGGACGTTATCGCCCCATGTCGTGAGCCATTCTTCGTTGGTAATGTCCCAGCGAGCGACGCCGATGCCTGACAGGCCAATGTAGGCAACATCGTCAATCACGACAACTTCAGCGTCCGCACTTTCGTCATCAGTTGTCCAAGTGTCAACGACAGTCATTGTTGCTTTGTCAATGAGGTAGACGCCAGTGTTGGTGCCAGCAAAGATTGTTGTGCTGTTAACAGCGACTTCGGTCACTTGACCAAGAGCGGATGAAAAGGCGGTGCATGTCGACACGGAAACGAAGTTTCCTGACAGACTGTACTTACAGAGTCCAAGGTTCGTCCCTGCATACATCGTACTGCCATCGAGTTCAAAATCATAGAACCGTTGAGGGCGTTCGTAAAAGCCTCCTTCAAGCACTTTGGTTGCAGTTGCCCCATCCCATATCCATGCTCCACTATCGGTTCCGATCCACAGGTCATTCCCACTGGCTTCTACAGAGTAGACATTGTCGTTCGTGATTCCAGTGGTCACGCTGTCTAGAGTTGACAAGGATTGGCCGGTAAGGATGTCCTTTCGAGCCACGCCAAACCCTTCAATTCCCATGTTCATTGTTGTGCCAATAACGGCCACTTGGGCGTAATTTAGACGGCTTGATGAGGTTGAGCCCCATGTGTCAAGGAAGGTGTTGTTTGCGAGATCGTAGCGCAGCAATCCTTCATCGGTTGCGATGAATCCGACACCCCCATAGATGGCGACATCGTAATTGAGAACAAAGGACTCCTGGATTCGGGTGGGGCCACTCGTCGATGTGGCATCAGCGGTTGCCGTGTACACGCCGTAGGGTTGAACGAAGAGAAGTTCGCATCCTTGCGTTGTGCTGCAGTCTCCCGTTGAATCGATGTCATAGATCGCCTTCGTTCCACCGTATTGGCCGTATTCATTTCCAGCAGCTATGCTGCCACGGATTGAACCATCTTCGATAAGGTAGATTCCGTTGGTGTAGGTTGCCGCAAGGATTGTATCACCTGCAAGTGCGAGGGTGAACACGTAATCATTGATGGCAATTGGTTCGAGCCAAGCCGATGCGGCGAGGTCGAATCGTTCGACGACTTTGGAATAGAAACCGGCACCATACAGAATCCCGTTGTGCTCGACAACATCGTTGATATCGCTGTCCGAGGGGCCGGTCGCAATGACGATTTCATCGAGCAAGGTGCTCTGAAGGTCTGCCTTGATCAAGATGAGGCGTCCATCGCCGTTTGTCGCCACATGGACATCAGTGGACGGAGATCTGGCGCCGTTGTTCTCCCATGGAATCAGAGCAAGCGATGAGGATTCGCTGAGGTTGATTTGGTCGAGCGCAATCGCAGATGAAAACGAGGCAGCTGTTGGGTCGTACCGAACCAGTTCATCACCAGAAAGAATGTGGAGGACATTTTGGTTCGATGCCATTCCATACACTGCGTCGGAGGGAAGGGAATTGTCAGAATCCCAAGTCGAGAGCCAAAGGCCAGTGTTATGATTGAGGCGAGCAATCCCCTTGTCCGGGGACGCAAACAAGAGTTGGGTGCCGACTGTTTCTATTTGCGTGATGATGTCGCTGTGCAGTACATTTTGAGTCGAACTAAATCCAGTCCCCCATGCTTCGAGTGGGGAATCTGAATTGAGATCATACCGTGGCACTCCGTTGTTTGTTGCCAAGTAGAGCACGTCGCTTTGCTCGTGCATGCCGTAAACTTCGGTGATGCCAAACCATAATGTGGTTGTATATCCATTCGATACTTTCAGATCCCATTCCGATGCTATGAGGTCGTATTGATAGAGCGAGCCGTTGTTGTATACTGCGAATATTCCGGATGCGAATACTCCAAACAAGGCAAGTCCATCGATTCCAAGGGATGCAAGACCAGGCTGCAATGTGCCATCTGCACGTGAGATCATTTGGAATTGACCGCTTGTCGTAGCGATGTGGATGTTTCCATTTGGGCCAATTTCGATATCAACGATGTCACCCATTGTTTCATCGAGCGTAAAACTGTCAATGATTTCCGGATTATTGTTCGCATCGAGGACATAGACTGAGTTTTCGATACCGAGGTACAACTGCCCGTCGTCAGGGTGTTGCGCTGAATGAATGTCGCTTAGATTAACGGTGTTAAAGAAGGCAATTGGGTCGGCGGGAGCAAGTGCTTCAATCGTGAGATTTGAAATCGTTGCGGTTGAAGGAAGGGTCCATCCAGCAGCAGAAGCCGTGTTGGGTGCAAGCCGATCCGCATAGGGGTTGAATCCATCAAAAGAATCGAGCGCTCCAAGCATACCATAACCGCTGAAGTCAAACAATCGATCTGCAGTGTCTTCCGCAAGGAGCAACGGGGAATCAATCATGAGGCCATCAGACCCGTTGACATGGACTTGGAGGGTTACATTGGAGACCTCTGCCCCGGGTGCAAATTCAAGGTTCCAATCTGCATATGCTTGGGTCACAACTGCTGGATCATCTCCCTCGGAGGTCGTCAATTGCATCCATCCAGAATCCACGCTTCCTGATTTGTCCCAAGACACTTCACTCTCTGCAGCGTTCCCGGGGGTCTCTGCTGCTGTCAATGCTGCCGACCAGGAGGAGAGGAGCAAGAGCACGACTAAGGTAACAGAATTGTAACTTGGTCGAGCGTTTCTTGGTCCTGATACCATATCAACATTCTCAATTTTTCCGTATATAATATGATGTTCAAAATGAACATACGCTTGGAAAGGTTTTTTTCTTCGGGAAGGTCATGTTTTCATTGTTTACACGATCGTGTTTTCTCCCAAACTACGCTTTCTATTTGACCGTTTCATTCATGGATGGGCCGCGCTCGTGCACATCCATGGCCGGCGTTGGCGACCTCTACCATCACTTCCTTGAAGCCGTTGATCAAGCCGCTATTTCAAGCGCGGCATGGCGTGGATTAGGCGAGAAAGACAAGGCCGACGAGGCTGCGGTAGAAGCCATGCGCCGAACCTTTGACGCCGTCCCGTTTGACGGACGAGTGGCGATTGGTGAAGGCGAACGTGATGAAGCACCAATGCTCTACATTGGTGAAGAAATTGGCAACATGGTTGGTGTTGCTGGCGCTCCAATGATCGACATCGCCGTTGATCCGCTTGAATGCACAAACAATTGTGCCGACAATTCACCAAACTCCATTGCAGTGCTCGCTGCAGCACCTCGGGGTGCTCTCTTACACGCACCAGATTGTTACATGGACAAGATTGCAGGTGGTCCCGAGTTGGTTGGTGAAATTAGCCTCGACGGCGGGGTTGCCTACAACCTCGAGCAAACGGCATCGGCGCTCGATAAAGCGGTGGAAGACGTTCGCGTTGTTGCGCTCGACCGCGATCGACATGCAGACCTCTTCAAGGAGATACGAGCCAGTGGTGCCCAACTCGAGTTGATGGGTGATGGTGATGTTTCAGGCGCAATTTGGGCAGCTCGCCCCGATGGGCCGTTCGACCTCTTGATGGGAATTGGTGCCGCACCAGAAGGTGTGATTTCTGCCACCGCCATTCGTGGTTTGGGAGGTGTCTTCGAAGGGCGTCTTGTGTTCCGTTCAGACGAAGAGGAAGCAAGAGCAGGCAACATGGTTGGTGACGACCTCACCCGTCTTTGGCAGGCCAAGGATTTGTGCAAGAGCGAAGATGCAATTTTCGCAGCCTCTGGCGTTTGCGATGGCTATCTTCCGGGCGTGGTGCTCGGTGAAACGACCACCACTACCTTCAGCGAAGTGATTGACGTAGCCTCTGGCACCGTTCGCAAAATAGAAACAACTCGAAGCCTTTGACCGTCTTGAGTACCTTCAATAGGAAGCCACCCTACATCTTTCCATGGGCGTCCAACAGGTCCGCATCGAAGTTCGGTTGCCTGAGGGGCACTGGGCAGGGGATGTGACCCGAAGCCATCCTTCAGCCATCTTGCGGATCGAGGAGCACATGCCGTTGATGAAAGGTCGTGGCACTGCCAAGGCGTCTTGCAGCGAAGACATTACGAGAACTGTGGGAGAACACACGGGGATAGAGGAGGTTCGAGCCTTTGGTTCACAACAATTTGCTGTCGACATTATTGCTGGCGGGGGTGGTTTCCTCAAACCATTGTTGAGGGTTGGCGTGATTCCTCACACACCGTTTGAAGTTCGGGACGGTTGGGTGGATTGGACAATTGCTTGCGCTCAAGGAAAGGTGCGTGATCTTATCGCAGGATTTGAGGAAGANCGTATTCCATACCGGCTGTTGTCGACTCGCGGCGTATCCTCCAGAATGCTCACGCCCAGACAACGATTGGTGTTTGATACGGCCACTCAGGAAGGATTCTATGATGTGCCTCGGCGTGTGACACTGACGGCCCTTGCAGCAAGGTTAGATGTGGCGAAATCCACGCTCTCCGCTCAACTCCAACGGATTGAATCAACAATCATGCATGCGTTTGCAGATGAAGTGCGGAAACGAAGCCCCTAACATGTTCGTACGAACATGTTCGCAAAGGCNATAAGGTATGCGGGGTTNTGCCNGAAGCATGGACAACCTACCGAACACATGGGACGACTGGATTGCAAATTTTGGTGAATGGCAAGANCGCGTCGGATTCAACAGAGAATGGATGGGCGACTTCGACCTGTCTGTGCAATACGATTGGGACCGAGCAGGCGACGTCATCGAATTCGGCGACTATGCTGGACGACCGAAGTGGGAGCGCTCCCTCCAAGTTCCTCACCAAAGCATGCGAGACGCACTCGTTGCAATGATCACCGTTCAGGGCGATACAGAATTCGCATCCGTTGAACAACAACGCCACCTTCTCGCCACGGCACCAACCGATTACGACCGCTACGCTGCGGCAAGAATCATGGCTGAAGAGCAACGCCACGGCTGGCAAATGGCTCACTTGCTCATGACCTACTTCGGACAACAAGGACGTCGTGAGGCTCAGAAACTCCTCGAGCGCAACGCCCAAGACGGCGACCGCTTGNTGGGCGCATTCAACCGTCCAATGCCTCACTGGCTCGATTTCTTCTGTTACACCATGTTCGTCGATCGAGATGGCAAGTTCCAGTTGGGTATGCTTTCGACATCTGCGTTCAAACCATTGGCCGCATCGATGGGACCCATGCTCAAAGAGGAATCTTTCCACCTGGGAACTGGTTCGAATGGACTGCGTCGAGTCATCAAGGCTGGCGTCATTCCGCTTGACATGCTCCAGCGCTACATCAACAAGTGGGTTTCAACAGCCCACGATCTGTTTGGTGTTGACGCTTCCTCATCTGCACACTGGTCCTATGTTTGGGGCGTCAAAGGCCGCTGGGACGAGCGCAAGAAACTGGAAGCTGGTATCGAAGTCGACAAGGAAGTTCTCAACGAGGAAGCACGTGGACACTACCACACTGAAATCGTCGGCGAAGTGCAGAAACTTACCGGCTACCTCCCTGAAGGTGCTGCTCCACTCATTGTTCCTCACGAGAACTTCAATCGTGACATCGGCGCTTTCAAGAAGGTCAACTGCACCACTGAAGGTGATGTCTTTGAAGGCACCCAAGAAGAGTACGAGGCCTACCTCAGTACAATCCTCCCATCTGCCCAAGACGAAGAAGACCTCAAGGAACTCTTCAAGCAAGACTGGGTGGCTAACAAGCCCATGTCCGCACGCCAGATTGCTTCAGGCATTGGCGCTAAGGCCTGAACAGAATTGGAGTGGGATCGTATGATACCAGTTGCACTGTACGGTGTGAACGTTGAACTCTGTGAAGCGTTTTACGAAGCCTTACCAAGACTCGTCGCTGACACCGTCGATGACGAGTCCTATGCAGATGCTCTTTTTTCTGTCCAATCCGAAGCGTCGCTTGAACACATCCGGATTGCAGATCAGTGGTCCAACCATCAGCCCTTTGCTTGGCCAGAGGACATCACCAACGAAGTTGAAATGACGCTTCGAACAACAGATTACCCGGATGTTGGAATGCTTGAGCATCTGCTCACGCTCGACAACATCGATGCCCAGCGGATCTCTGAGTGGATGCATTTTAGCACCAACCTCTTCCCCATCTATTCTGAAGCAGCATGCGCGACCCTCACTCGAATGGGCGTTCCCACGCCCTACCGTCCCGACGACATGGCCTCCTATGGGCTCTATGTGTCCCGTTTGGAAGGGCTGAAGAAGTACGCTCCAGCAGCCGGCTTACCAGAGATTGGTTTGCCCCGGTCCCGTATGCTCCAACTCGGTTTGGAGAGGTTTGAATGAACCATTGGAAAGTTCATCTAAAACTCGTATTCGTCGCCGCAGTCTGGGGGTTCGGTTGGCCCGCAGGGCGCGTCTTGTCCGACCAAATGGCACCATTCACAGCAGCATGGATTCGGTATGTCGTCGCCATCGGCTGTTTTGCATTGTACCTCCAAGCAACTGATAACTGGCTCTTTCCGACACGAGGGGAATGGAAGCGAGTGGCGCTGATTGGCTTTTTCTCAACAGTGGTGTACCAAGCCTTCTTCCTTTACGGAATGAAATACACGGCAGCAGGCGACGCTTCCCTCATGATCACGTTCAACCCTTTCTTTACTGCGCTTCTGGCCATCCTGTTTCTAAACGAACGCCTCCATTGGCGTCTGGCAACAGGACTGGCCTTGGGAATCATCGGCGTAACCATCTTGTTCCTTTATTCTCCCAATGTCGATATTCCAATTGACGAGCGTGCCCTTGGTGATTTGTTAATCGCAGCAGCAGCATTTGCTTGGGCTTGCAATAACATCCTGATGAAGCGCGCCATGAACACCCCTGCTCCTGATGCGAAAGCGACGCTGTCACCGCTTCATTTGACCGTTTGGTCCTCAGTAGCGGGGCTCATCTTGCTGACACCTCCGGCTGTGATTGAAGCAATGAGCGTCGGGGTACCGGATTCGAACGCAGAGGGTTGGATTTCTCTTGTGTTTTTGGCGGTGTTCTCCACCGTCATTTCGTACGTTTGGTTTGCCGATGGAATCCGAACCATTGGAGCGGGGAAAGCGGCGTTGTACGTCTACCTCGTACCTCCATTTGGCATCTTCAGCGGGTGGCTGCTGTTGGATGAAAAACTCGGCGTACCCCTTCTGCTTTCGTTCGTTCTCATCGTTGGTGGCGTGTGGTTGGCTCAAAGCCAGAAGGCGGCGGTCGAGGAAGCATCATGAAGTTCATCCACTTGGGATGAGGCATGGAGATTCGAGAAGTTGCCGTCATTGGTGCTGGAACCATGGGTGCAGGAATTGCGCAAGTCTGTGCGCAAGCAGGATGGAAAACCAATCTCTTCGACGCGTTCCCAGAAGGTCTAGAACGTGGCATGGCTCGCATTGATGCGTTTTGGGACAAAGGCATCGCCCGTGGTAAGACAACGCCGGAGCAAAAGGCAGAATGGGGCGCTCGCCTTCACGCCATTGGCGACCTCGCTGAAGCCGTGGGAAACGCGGACATGGTGATTGAAGCGGTTCCTGAAATTCCAGATTTGAAGCAGAGCATCTTTGCTGATCTCGATCGTTTGGCGCCAGCCCATGCCATTCTTGGCACCAACACATCTTCACTTTCTATTGCAGGCATTGCCGCAGCCACAAGCAGGCCCGAACAGGTGATTGGCATGCATTTCTTCAACCCTGTTCCAATCATGAAATTGTTGGAATTGGTTCGTCACGACTCAACAAGTGACGCCACAGTGGCTGCTGCAGAAGCAGCTGGCGTGGCCATGGGCAAGACCACTATTCTTGTCAAAGACGTGCCAGGTTTTGCTACAAGCCGGCTCGGCGTTGTGCTTGGCAATGAAGCCATCCGCATGCTTGCAGATGGTGTCGCAAGTGCCGCAGACATCGATACGGCGATGGTGCTTGGCTACAAGCACCCGATGGGTCCGCTCAAACTGACAGACCTCGTTGGATTGGATGTTCGCCGAGACATTCTGCTCAATCTGCAACGTTCGTTCAATGACGATCGNTATGCNCCTCATCCNTTNTTGGAAGAGATGGTGGCTAAGGGTCACCTTGGTCAGAAATCGGGTCAAGGTTTCTTCGAATGGTGACGCNCCTACATACTAAATCATTGGAACGCTTAGGAATTTCATGGCCGGAACGGAGTCAACAATAATTTACGCCATCGGAGGAGGTTTTCTCCTCTTGACGCTCATTTTATTGTTCATGATGTACNTTCTGATGAAGAAAGTCTCCGATTTAGAGGACGCAAATGATGGGGTTCTGAGCAAGCTGAACATCTCTCAGAAGAAAGGTGAAGCGGGTGAACAACTCGTTGCCTCTGTGACAAGCAGCCTCATTGACGCAGGTATTCTCGAGCAAGATGTTTCACTTGCGGACAAAAAAAGCATGGACTTTGCATCTGTGATCGGCACCACCGAAGACGGTGGCACAATCTATCTACCGATTGACAGTAAAGTCAACAAAAGACCAACGGCAGTTTTGGATGAGATCAAGAAGTACATCGGTCGTTCTTACGGAGATGGCATCAGGACAACGCCGTTCGCCATTATTGCATACCCGGACGACGAGGAGGGGAAATACCGCAAGAAGCGAGCCGATGCAAAGAAGGAATCCGTGTTCTTCGTGCGTCTNAGNACCCTTGCACCCTACCTCTTGTTCATTCGTTGGTACAACGACAACATCGCNCCTTTACAATCAGCAAATTCNAAAATTGCNGAGGCTTTGATTGTCTTCCGAAATCACCACGCTACTGTCGAAAAAGAAGCCTATGAGGTTAAGCAAAAGCTNGAGAAATTGATTGAAACAATCAAATANGCACCAGTCGGTGAGAATCTACGTCACGCATTGCAACTTGCAGGCATTGATTCCAGCACGGGAAATGAGGCTCCTGAGGTCACAGGAGAAGCAACAACTGCGTTTGATTCAGCCTATCTTCTTCCGGATGATGCGTTGCTTTCAAAACTAAAAATAAGTGGCTTTGGTCCTGCCAAAAAAGCCCCAATATTGGACGCTGGCTACGACACAATTGGCAAAGCAAGAAAACTCTCCTTGTACGATCTGAGTGAATTGGGCCTCGGCGCAAAAGGAGCGGAAAACTTCCACAAAACAATCCATCAGAAAACGGAAGAATGACCAATTTCCATCATTGTTTAATTACTGTCGAAGTTGTTTCATCCTCATGTTTGTATTAAGAGGATATTGCGCAGAACAAGGACCATTGTGGCACGGTGAAGAAGTAAC
>JGI26118J46590_1000347_pt1 | contig 10838 bp, 10 predicted proteins | sample AOAMet_66_BLW_10_2_FD_46590 | JGI IMG/M metagenome (IMG submission 46590)
CTGCATACTATACCGATCAGTCCGATACCTGGGCTATGATTAGGGTTAGTGGTCAGAGAAGTAGAGACGTGCTCGAGAGAATCTGCCCAATCGATATAAGTTTAGAAGCGTTTCCAGTCGGCGGCGTATCGAGGACAATTATGGAGCATATAGGAACCATTATCTTTAGAGATGGCGACGACTCCTATGTTCTTTTAACGATGCGCTCATTTGGCCGCTCTATGCTTCATGCGATTGAAGTGTCTGCAGAGAATGTTCTTTAGTTAAAAGCTTGTAATTCCTCTTTATTCATTGATAGAATTTAACTAGAATAGCTAGAGGCTCTAATAGTTTCGGATCTCATTCCCAGATCCGTTAATTAATTAACAGTTTCGTTATCAAAGTTGAAGGGTGAGTCATCCTTACTGTATTCTGCGATTCCTTCTTTCACCTTAACACCATTCTCATAGAAGGTATATTTTCCTGAAGGCTTTCCGTGCTTGAACATAATCTCTGATTCAAGTTGTCCCTCCTCATTCCATACTCTCGATAGCCCGTGAAGTAGATCACTCTTGTAGTTGTCCTGCTGAATGACGAGTCCAAACTCAGTCCAGGCAGTGAGCTCGCCTTCCAGTTTGTCATGCATATAGAAGCATTCTGAGGCTTTCTGTCCTATCGGATACCAATATGTTTCTTTGCCATGCTTTTTTCCGTCTTTATAGGTAGTGACCTGCTTCATGTCATTGAAGAGTTTCTGTGTGTGTTCTCCGTCTTTCATCAGGTTACTATACTCCATTCTTTCTTTTGACAGAGCTCAACTCCAGCATCAGTACTGTCGCAATAAAGCTGCTGTCCATTTTCTGTTCCAAACATAGAAGACATGGTGAGCGTCCATAGCATTACTATCCAGAGAAAGAAACTAAAAACAGTTGTGACAATGGAGTCTACTATTGATAAAAGCCAAACCATTAGTTATGCACAAAGGCTAGAAAGATCAAACTTGCTAAGACGTTAAAGAGAATCCAAATGATAAAGTTTTTATTGATCTTCATATTAAGTAGCTTTATTTTAGCTTGCCTTCGCTATAGTTTTCTTGAGCGATAATCTGACCATTCTCATCCCACTTGGTCCAGAGGCCTTCTTTCTTCTCTTTTCTGTAGTTGCCTTGTTCCCATTTCTGACCATTCTCATGCCAAGTAACCCATAGGCCCTCATACAGGCCATTTATATCGATACTCTCTTTCATCTTCTGACCGCTCTCGTACCAGTAANTGTGTTTTCCGTGCCATACATTCTCTTTGTATGACTCCTGGCTTTTAATCTGTCCATTTTCATACCACTCCGTCCAGACNCCTTCCTTCTTGCCATTCATCCAAAGGCCTTCGGATAGCTTTTGACCAGATGCATAGCGGTGCGTTTCTATTTCATTTTTTATGTCAATTTTCATAATCAAATTATATTTCAATATAAACTAATGCTTAATGAATATTGAGTGTTAGTTTTATGGACAGTTATGATTATGTCATCGTTGGTGCTGGCTCTGCAGGGTGCGTTCTTGCTAATAAGCTTGGCCAAGATAAAAAACATCGAATCCTAGTCTTGGAAGCAGGACCAATGGACTATAACCTGATGATCCATATACCTGCTGGCGTCTATAAGGCTTATCGAAACCCAAAGACCAACTGGAACTACTTAACGGAGGATGAGCCAGAGCTCTTTAATCGAAAGGTTCCAATGCCAAGAGGTAAGGTGGTTGGCGGATCATCCTCTATCAACTCGATGGTATATATGCGCGGACACCCGCTCGATTATGACCGATGGCAATCAGAGTGTGGGTTAAAAGAGTGGTCTTATGATCAGTGCTTACCTTATTTTAAAGAGGGTGAGAATTCAGATCGTGGTGAAGATGAGTGGAGAGGGGGTAGTGGTAATCTTGGCGTCTCGAAGGGTTCTTTTGAAAACCCACTTTTTGAGGCTTTTGAGGAGGCTGGGCGTCAGTCAGGGCAAGGTTACTCTGAGGACCTTAATGGCTATAACCCCGAGGGCATCTCAAGGCTTGACGCTACAAGAAAGAACGGAAGAAGATGCAGCGCTGCTGTGGCGCATCTCAGGCCGGCTCTTGCCAGGGGGAACGTAACAATTCTTACTAAATCTCAGGTTCTCAAAATTAATATGATCGATAACTCAGTAAGCGGAGTAACCTTTAAGCGCAGAGGGGAGACACGCTCAGTTAAGGCCAATAAAGAGGTGATACTCTCGGGCGGCGCTATTAACTCACCTCACCTACTGATGCTCTCTGGAATTGGTCCAGAAAAACACCTCAAAGAGCACGGTATTGATGTCAATGTTGATCTGCCTGGTGTTGGTCAAAACCTCCAGGACCATTCGTGCGTCATACTTCAATACGCCTGTAAAAAAAGTTTTCCAATTCACAAGGTCAACCAGCCGCATCGAAAGTTAGCAACTGGAATTAAGTGGGTCTTTACAAAAAAAGGTATTGGAGCTTCAAATATATGGGAGGCAGGCGGACTTATCAGAAGTAGCTCAAAGGCGGCATACCCCGACATTCAGTACCACTTTGGCCCAGTAGGCTTTGAATATGAAGACAATAAAATCTCTTTATTGCAAGCCTTTGCCATTCATGTTGATCAGCTTAGGCCGAGGAGTAGGGGAGAGGTCACTTTGAAATCAGCAGACCCCCTCGAAAAACCATTAATGACCTTTAATTACTTGCAACATNCAGAAGACTTAGCTGAAATGTTAAGCGGCGTCAAAAAGGCGCGTGAGCTTATCTCGCAGCAGGCNTTTGATGAGTATCGGGGAGAGGAGTTAATTCCTGGCCCTGANGTCGAATCAGACGATGACTTAGTGAAGTTTATTAGAGATGTTGCGGAGACAGACTATCACCCAAGCTGCTCATGTGCGATGGGAAATAGCAAGATGGCAGTTGTTGATGAGCAGATGAAGGTTCATGGAGTCAATAACCTTCGCGTGGTTGATGCTTCAGTGATGCCTCAAATTATTTCTGGCAATTTAAATGCACCTACCCAAATGATAGCTGCTCGCGCTGCAGATATGATTTTAGGGAAGGAGCAACTTAGTCCTATAAAGGCATCCTTTGCTTTTAATGACTAGCCCGTCATTTTTCATACTGAGATTGAACTGTCTAAAAATTTAGCGTTGCTAGTTTGCCTTTTTCTGGTTTTCCAGTTGATGTTCTTGGTATTTCATCAAGGAAGACGATATGCTTTGGAACCATAAAGCGTGCCATACGCTCTTTGCAATGCATAATTAAATCTTCACTTGTAAGCTTGGCATTATCTTTTTTAATGACAAATAATTTAATATCTTCCTCAGTCATTTCACCTGCTACTCCAATAACAGCACAGTCCTTTACATCTGGGTGCAACAACACGCCTTCTTCGATCTCATAAGCTGAAACCATTTCACCTTTGACGCGTATCCGCTCACTGATTCTATGCATGAAATAGAACCTACCCTCATCATCCATTCGTCCAATATCGCCTGTATGAAACCAAAGATTCCTCCAACTTTTAAGAGTTCTCTCTGGCATGCCAAAATACCCGCTACTCATGACTCCAGGCTCTAAAGGTCGAACTACCATTTCTCCTGGCGTATTGGGAGGTAATGGGTCATCATTTTCATCGTGAATGGCCACTTCAAAATGAGGTAAAACTATCCCACCAGGGTGATCCCATTGAGGTGCAACTACCCATCCAGCATCTGTAGATCCGTAACCACCACCAGGAACTAAATGCAAATTAAACCGCGCATCAAAATCTTTTTTTGGAACGGGTGCTGGAGTACCCCAGCACCGAGTTACTTTGTGATCTTTTTCCTCTGGGCAGCTTGGATGTGCCCATAAAAGCTGCTGAACAGAGCCTAGCATCATGAACCAAGTAGCTCCATATTTTTTGGCTTCTAACCAAAAATTTGAAACACTAAAACGCTGACGCAGTATTACTCGACCCCCCGTCATAATGGTTGGAAGAATGTCATAGTAGGCAGGACCAATATGAGACAAAGGATAAAATGTATATACAGAATCTTTTATTGTAATCTTATTGGGTTCAATTAAGTTTTCTGCAGTTCTAACAGCGTATCGATGAGATAACAGGCATCCTTTTGACACTCCAGTTGTGCCTGATGTAAAAAGAATTGTTGCAATGTCGGTATCTTTTGCAAGTGAATCAATATGGTCTTGGCAATTTGAAAGTAAATCTTCAAAAAAAATGATTTGAAGTTCTGGGAATAATTTTTGCGCCTGATCAACTGAATCCAACATAATTAAACTTTCAATGTTTGTTATTGAGTCTCGAATTTGATCTAAAGCTTCAAGTTGAATTCCTGAGGTAAATAATAATTTTGACCCTGTTTGATTAATCATTCTAGCAAGAGATTCACCACGCATAGCTGGGTTTATCGATACCTCTATCGCGTTGGCTTTTTTTAGAGCATAAGTTAATGCGAGATATTGAGAGCTATTTTCAAGAAAAATATTAACATATTTTATTTTTTTAGGGAATTGTTCCAACAAACCGTTAGTAATTCGATTGGTAAGAACTTCAAACTCATTGTAAGTCAATGACTCGCCAGTTTCAGCAATGACTAAGAATTGTCGTTCGGCAAATTTTTCAGCACATTCATGTAAAAGGTTTCCTAGTGTAATTCTTAGTGGCATAGGTGAGCCTTTAGATAGTCAGTGTATTTTGATACACAATAAATGTAATTATAAGTCAACTTAGAACAAATTCAAAACTTCATTTGATCTGAGAGTGCACGACTGATTGATGACTATTTTTTTTCGTAGTGGACCATATAATTCACACTGACATCGTCACCCAACTTATACTTTTTTGTAATTGGGTTGTAGGTCATTCCAATCATCGAGCTGATGGATAAGTCAGATGACCTAGCCCACTCATCAATCTCGCTTGGTCGAATAAACTTCTCATAGTTGTGGGTCCCTTTCGGCAGAAGATTCAAGACGTATTCAGCGCCAACAATGGCAAAGAAGTATGACTTGGGATTTCTGTTAATCGTTGAAAAGAAGACTTTTCCTTGAGGCTTCACTAATTTTGAGCAGGCCTCGATTACCAGTGACGGGTCAGGAACGTGCTCTAACATTTCTAGGCAGGCGATGACATCAAAAGATTCAGTCTCTTTTTCAGCTAAATCCTCGGCTGATATGGACTGATAATCAATATCCAGGCCAGACTCGAGGAGGTGAAGTTTAGCCACTTCAAGTCCTGCTTCAGCGAGATCAATTCCAACTACAGTAGCACCCTCGAGCGCTAGAGACTCACTGAGTATTCCACCGCCACACCCAACATCTAGAATGCGCTTACCTTCGAGAGTGCCACCGCACTGCTCTTTAATATAGTTTAGGCGAAGCGGATTAATATCATGAAGCGGTTTAAACTCTGAATTTCTGTCCCACCAGCGCGCTGCTAGGGCTGCAAATTTATTTACCTCTTCGTGGTCAACGTTTGAATTCATAGCGCCTTTATAAAGTTGAGTACTTCTTCAGCGTGACCATCCACCTTGACTTTATCCCACTGCTTGAGAATCTCTCCGTCTGGGCTAATAACGAAAGTCGATCTAACAATACCGATGTGCTCTTTTCCGTACATTTTTTTAAGCTTTAAAACATCAAACTGTTTACACAAAGACTCGTCCTCGTCTGAGATTAGGTCGATTGTGTAGTTGAACTTCTTGATGAATTTATCGTGCGATGCAATGGAGTCTCTAGAGACGCCATAGATCACTGAATTATTGGCTGCAAAGTCATCGTTGAGCCTTGTAAAGTCGTTGCCTTCAATGGTGCACCCAGGGGTGTCATCCTTAGGATAAAAGTAGAGAACAATATTTCTTCCTTGGTCATCAGGAATGTTTACATTTAGATCACTTGTTGCGACACATGTAGTAGGGTTTACTTTATTCATATACGATATAATCTCATGGTTTTAATAAAAGCAGTCATTTTATCATTGATATGCAAAAAATCCGAAATTTTTCTATCATTGCGCACATCGATCATGGCAAGTCAACCATTGCCGATCGCTTCATTCAATTTTGTGGCGGACTCAGTGATCGGGAGATGTCTTCTCAGGTTCTTGATTCTATGGATATTGAGAAAGAGAGAGGCATCACGATTAAGTCACAGAGTGTATCCCTTGACTTTAACTCAAAGGATGGAGAAACCTATCATCTCAACTTTATTGATACTCCGGGGCACGTTGATTTTTCTTACGAGGTTTCAAGGTCGTTATCTGCCTGTGAGGGCGCTTTACTCATCGTCGATGCCTCTCAGGGGGTAGAAGCACAAACCGTTGCCAATTGCTATACGGCGATGGATCAGGGCTTAGAAGTATTGGCCGTTCTCAATAAGATTGATCTTCCTGCTGCTGAGCCAGAGAGGGTGGTTGATGAGATTGAAGATGTGGTCGGCGTTGAGGCGCATGACGCGGTTCACGCAAGCGCCAAATCTGGCATCGGTATAGAGGAAATCCTTGAGCAGATAGTAGAGAAAATTCCTGCGCCAGAGGGTGATTTAGATGCCCCAATTAAGGCGCTCATTATTGATTCATGGTTTGATAATTATCTTGGCGTTGTCTCCTTAATAAGAGTCATTGACGGAGAGATAAAACCCAAAACAAAAATTAAAATCTTCTCAAACAAGAACGAGCATCTCGTAGACGAAGTTGGTATTTTTACCCCTAAGAGAACAAAAACGGAAAGCTTAAAGGCTGGTGAAGTTGGCTTCTTAATTGCGAGCATCAAAAACATTGATGGCGCTCCAGTAGGCGATACAATCACAGGAAGCAAGAATCCTGTTGATGTCCCTCTTGAGGGATTTAAACCGGTTCAGCCAAGAGTGTTTGCCGGCTTATTTCCGACCTCGGGTGAGGACTATGAAAAATTCAGAGACGCGCTAGCAAAACTGCGATTGAATGACGCAGCACTTCAGTACGAGCCAGAAAACTCTGATGCTCTCGGGTTTGGATTTCGAATTGGTTTCTTGGGTCTTCTACATATGGAGATCGTTCAAGAGAGACTTGAGCGTGAATATGACCTCGATCTAATTACGACTGCGCCAACTGTAATCTATGAGATTCTAGATACCAAGGGGAACGTTTCCAGAATTGATAGCCCTTCAAAGCTGCCGCCACCGCAAACCATTGCTGAGTTCAGGGAGCCAATCATCACAGCAAATATATTGGTGACGAGTGAGTATGTTGGGCCTGTCATCAGTCTCTGCGTAGAAAAAAGAGGCGTACAAAAGAGTATCAACTATATGGGAAGGCAAGTCTCGATTGTCTATGAGTTGCCTCTGAATGAGGTTGTACTTGATTTCTTTGATAAACTGAAATCAGTCTCTCGCGGATTTGCCTCGATGGACTACCAATTTGAGCGCTACCAGACCTCTGACTTAATCCGACTAGATATTCTCATTAATAATGAAGGTGTTGACGCTTTAGCACTCATTATTCATAGAGACAACTCGGTCTATAAAGGCCGTGAGATTGCAGAAAAAATGAAAGAGCTTATTCCAAGACAGATGTTTGATGTCGCCATTCAGGCCTGTATTGGCGTTAAGATCATCTCTAGAACTAATGTCAAAGCGCTCAGAAAGAATGTGACTGCTAAGTGTTACGGCGGTGACATCACTCGAAAAAGAAAGCTACTTGAAAAGCAGAAGAAAGGTAAGAAGAGAATGCGCTCAATTGGAAGGGTGGATATTCCGCAAGAAGCGTTTCTTGCCGTCCTTCATATCGACTAAAGCATCTCCTCCAGCTTTTTGAACCAGTCGGTGTGATCTTTTGCGCAGACGAGTGTTGGCTCGATTTCAGGAGTTTCCATAGTGCTTCCAAGAGGCGCCATCATCCAGCCCCTTGCAGGAGAGAATCTTGGCGACCTTGAGCCACACTTTTTACAAAAGGCGTTCCCAAAAGTATTGGGCTCTTCCATCACATACTCATCCACCATCTCTTTGCCCGAAAGCCATTTAAACTGCTCAGCCTTCACAAACAAATTGGTCGCAAATGCTGCGCCAGTTGCCTTTCTGCAGCGTGAGCACTGACACATACCAAAAAATTCATAGGGACCTGATAGCTGCCAGGAGACCTCACCACATAGACACTCACCCTTTAATNTTTTGTGCGTTTTCATAAGGCTAACATTATGCTGCTAAAACCTCTATAAAGAACTTCGTACCAAAATAAGATAAGACGAGAACCGCGAAGGCAACCTGGGTCGATAAGACAATGAGCTTTCCTCTCCATCCAAAGATCATGTGGCCAAATAAAATGACAGCAAAACCGATCCAAGCCATGACTGATAAGATTGTTTTGTAGGTCAGCTGCTGGGTGAAGAAATCAGAAATATAAAAGTAACCCGATATTAGTGAGAGCGTGAGCAGTAAAAAACCCATCTTTAGCGTCTGATAGAGAAAGTCTTCCATGGTTTGAAGTGCTGGAAGTTTGTCTACAAAGGTGTTGAAGTTATGTTCGTGCAGCAGGCGCTCCTGAATACTCAAAAGGATTGATTGACCAACCGCAAGAGCGAGAAGGGCATAGGCTCCGATTGATAAAAAAACATGCGCAGCAATCGAGATGGAAAGGAGCTTTCCTTCACTTCCAGGAAACAAAAAGGAGACAATCACAGCTATAGCGCTGAGCGGGTAAACCAGCATCCCCAAAGAGTGAATTGGTTTTGTGAAGGAGGTTAGAAATAATAACGTTGCTACAACCCATGCCACAAAAGAAACACTCACAGTGAGCCCAAAAAAAACGCCGTTATGCTGCCACATTTCAAACAGTATGTATCCGTGCGAGGAGACAGCGACTAAGAGCATTAAATTGACGACTAATCGATGTTGGCTTGTTACTGTGTCTAGTAGAAAATAGCGAGTCAGAAGAAGCCCAGCGAGCAAATAAGCAATAAATGGTAGAGTGTGTAGTAAAGGCATCTCTAGCTTTGTCTTTGCAAAAGATTATATAATACGATATTTCAATGAGCTAGAAAGCAATGTTTGATAATTTAACAGATCGTCTATCCAATAGTTTTAAGGCCCTTCAAGGCAAAAATAAATTATCTGAAGGCAACATTAAAGAGGCTATTCGTGAAGTCAGACGATCCCTTCTTGAGGCCGATGTAGCGCTTGATGTCATTAAGTATTTCATTGAACGTGTTCAAACCAAAGCGGTGGGTCTTAAGGTAGGTGAAGGACTCAGCCCATCCCAAGCCTTTGTCAAGCTAGTCGAGTCGGAGTTAACTGAGGTTATTGGTGGTCAAAACGAATCCTTAAACCTCTCAACTCAGCCACCAGCCGTAGTCATGGTTGCGGGTCTTCAGGGTTCTGGTAAGACAACGTCCATTGCAAAGCTTGCTAGGTTCCTTAAAGAGGAGCAAAAAAAGAAAGTACTTGTTGTAAGTGCAGATGTCTACAGGCCTGCAGCGATAGAACAGTTGAAAGTTCTTGCAGAGCAGATCGATGTTGATTTTTTCCCATCAACGATTGATGACAAGCCTGAAAAAATAGTCAGTGATGCTAAAAAGCAAGCACAATCTCAGTTTCACGATGTACTCTTAGTCGATACCGCAGGCAGACTTGCGATTGATGAGCAGATGATGTCAGAGATCCAATTGCTTCAAAAGAAAGTCAATCCGATTGAAACACTATTCGTTGTTGATTCAATGACCGGTCAAGATGCAGCTCATACTGCAAAAGCATTCTCAGATAAACTCCCATTGACGGGCGTCATCCTCACGAAGACGGATGGTGATGCCAGAGGTGGTGCGGCGCTTTCAGTGAGACACATCACCGGCAAGCCTATTAAATTTATGGGTGTGGGTGAGAAAACTGATGCTCTAGAACCTTTTCATCCAGATAGGATTGTTTCTCGAATACTTGGAATGGGAGATGTCCTTTCTCTTGTTGATGAAATTTCTAAGAAGGTTGATCACAAGAAAGCCCAAAAAAATGTCCAAAAAATGGCAAAAGGCCGATTTGATCTTGATGATATGAGAGATCAGTTGATGCAGATGCAGGAGATGGGCGGAATGGGCGCTTTGATGGATAAACTCCCTGGAATGGGGCAAATTCCGCAAAGCGTTAAAAATCAGGTGATTGGGGACTCTGAGAGCTCCAGAATGATTGCTATTATTAATTCAATGACGCCTAAAGAAAGAAACCACGTCAATTTAATTAAAGGTTCCCGCAAAAAGAGAATTGCGAACGGCTCTGGGACCGATGTTCAGCATGTCAATAAATTATTGAAGCAGTTCGAAAAGATGCAAAAAACAATGAAAAAGATGAAGGGCGGTAAGATGAAAAAGATGATGCAGCAGATGGGCGATATGCAGGGTCAAGGTGGTATGCCTGATATGTCAAAGATGCCTGGCTTTGGTAATAAGAAATTTCCTTTCTAGCTCAAAGTTATTCTGAAAATAAGAGCGCATAGAGAATAGAAAATGAAAGATTTATTAGAAGCAGTTCATTTGTATTTTGAAGGCATTCACGAGTGTGATGTATCAAAATTGAAAGAAGTATTTCACCCTGAATCTAGTCTTTTTGATGCAGACAATGGAAATATTTTTGTAGAAACAATCGACAGTTTTTTAGAAGATGTATCAACAAGAACTTCACCTGCAAGTGTTGGACAAGTCATGAAATCAGAAGTGCTAATGATTGATCACTTATCTCCCATTAGTTCTTCAGTNAAAATTAGAATCCAANCACACAAGAATGTTTTTGTTGATCATTTGGCATTTGTTAAAGGTCAGAATGGTTGGAAAATTGTTTCAAAGGTTTGGCATTTAGAAAAAGAAGAAAA
>JGI26118J46590_1000352_pt1 | contig 10756 bp, 8 predicted proteins | sample AOAMet_66_BLW_10_2_FD_46590 | JGI IMG/M metagenome (IMG submission 46590)
CATAATTCCCCAGGCAATAGTGACATGGCCTTGGATATTGGGTTGAGAGGTGAGCGCGCTGCCAATGGGAATCTGCCATTTTTCGTGAATGAGCCAATTACGGTGAAGGCTCGTAGTTTTAAAAATGGTAAATGGAGCGCGGTCACTTCATCTCGCTTTACAGTCGATTCGGTGCCAGCGACCTCTCAGAATTTAGCAGTTTCTGAGATGCTCTATAATCCGGTCGGAGCAAATCAGGCCGAGGCTAATGCTGGTTTTGATGATGGTGATTTTTTTGAGTTCATTCGCTTGGTGAATTTCTCACAGGAAAATATTGATCTGAGTTCGGTCCGCCTCACTGATGGTATTATTTTTGATTTTTCTGAGTCCCTTATTCGTGTTCTTGGCCCGGGAGAGAAACTTCTTCTGGTTAAGAGCATCGACGCCTTCCGTATCCGTTTCGGAACTGATTTTGATGGACTGATTGCCGGTGAATATTCGGGCCAGCTTTCGAATGGTGGAGAACAGCTGAGGATAATTGGGCAGGAGGATTCTGTCATTCATGAGTTTTCCTATAATAATTCTTCGCCGTGGCCTGATCTTTCTAATCTCGATGGATATTCCATTCAAATCATTGATCGAGCGGGCGATCATGGTGAACCAGCTAACTGGAAGATTTCGGGTTCTCAAGGTGGCTCTCCCGGTGGGCGGCTGGATTTTTCTTCATGGCAGGCCGCTGTCTTTTCGGGGGCAGATTTGCTGAATCCTACAATTTCTAGTGAGAATTCCGACCCTGACGGTGATGGCTGGAGTAATTTCTTTGAGTTTGCCTTAGGTTCACTTCCTCGTGATTCAGCCAGCTCGCCTGGGAAGCTAGCCAGTGAAATCAGGGAGATCGATGGTGAGAGCTACCTNACCGTGACTATTACTCGCGCCCCCGGAGAGAGAGCGGCTAGGGTGGCCGCACAAGTGAGTGGCGATCTTTCTAGTTGGACCGATGAAGGGGTCTTAGTGCTTCCCGAGTTAATTTCTGAAGACGGCTCAGTGACTTCTACCTATCGTCACCCGCTATCGNTTGGGAAGGGCGATGCTTACCTCCGNCTCAAGGCGATTTCGGAGTAGGTGTTACCGATCCAGTGAGATCGCTTCGGCGTAAGCGAGTTCACCAGTTCTGCCATTATAATATTGAAAAATTATTTGTGGGTGGGGGTAGGCGACCAAGCGTTTATTTCCCAGTTTTTGAGGCATATTAAAGACATTGTTCACTTGGACGACACAGAAGTAGGGGTAAAGCCGCTGGAGTCTTTCGAGGTCGGGAAGGATGTAAGAGCTCCAGCGGATGTCGCATTTGCGCGGACCCCAGTCGAAGATGCCAGTAGCGGGCCGATTCATTTCGTCATTCTTGGGGACGTGATTCACACTATTGTGCGGGCCACAACAGAACTCCCATACATTGTCAGTAATTTTGATGGCGAAGCTATTGTGGAGGTCTCCGGTCATAACAAAAACTTTTTTCCCGAGCTTGTCCCACTCGTTAATCAATTGTTCGCGTTCATCCAGAAAGCCAGTCCACGCTTCTTCTTTGTTTTTAGCGGCTTCAAAGCCACCCGCGCCACTGTGAGGAATCATAAAGGGGACAGTGGAGGTGAGGAAAAAGAAATCAGCATCACTTTCCTTCATCGATTTGAGTAGCCACTCGCGTTGTGTCTTTCCAAGCATGGAGACTCCTTCCTTACCGCGATTTGCTACGTCGTGCATGTCTCTTGAGCCCCGGGTGTCGAGGAGAAAGAATTCGCAATTGGCGACGCGAAATTTCCCAAAGGAACTTCGTCCGATTGAGTAAGTGACTTCATCGCTTACCTTTGCTGGCATGTGGAGCTCCAGGGTGTGGGCGTCGATGACTTTGGTTATTTGGTAAACATAGGAATTCTTATGCCCATCGTCGTTGTCAAACTTAAGGTTGTTGACACCAGCTTCGGGAGTGCCCCAGTGAACGTGAAGCGTCCCCATCCTATCAATTGGGAGTTTCGTGAAATCGGTGGAAGAATCGACGAGGAGCTTACTGCCCGCGGTCATTTTTCCACGGGCAGCGTGGACCCTGCGGGAATGTTCTACGGGGTTGGCCCAGCCAAGGTAGTCGAACCAAGCCCGGGTTCCGATATCGCGAAATACGGTTCGGCGGTGACGTTTGCCAATTTCGGCTGAGCCCCAAATATCGTTTACGAGCTCGTGATCATCGAAGGTGAAATAGCTGGGAACGTTACGATGCCACTGAGCTAGTTCATTTCCCCGACTGAGGTAGAGTTTGTAGTTTTCCCAGACCCCGACGATTGAGGGCATAGTTTTCACGGTGGGTGGCAGGGCATCTTGTCCTTGAATGAGGCGCCACGCCTCGGATGGGTATGTGCGGAGCTCCTCGTAAAGCCAGTCACCATTCATAATGTGGAAGTGAGTTTTATCAGCCCAGTCTTGATTGAGGTTTTCGTAGACTGGTGAGCGGTGGCCGATTCCGTGAAGCGGGTTTTGGTTTGCACAGGATCCGACTTCAAATCGGAAGTTGAAGAGGCCTTTTGGATTATGTTTGGGGTTTCGGCTTTCTTCCGCCGAGGGCAAGGTNAAGAAAGTCCCAGGAAGGCCGTGAGGATTGTCTTTTACGAAAATCTGGTAGTGGTAGCGGGTATCTCCTTTGAGACCTATCAAATTAGCAACGCCAGTGTTGTCTCGATCGATCTCGGTTTTTGCGGGAAGGGTAGAATGAGCCAATTGAGACGGCTCCGTTCCAAATTTCACAATAAACTCGCCGGGTTCAGAAGTCCGGCCCCAAACGGCGACTGAGCTACTGGTTGGTTTCCCCAGCATCGGGCCGTGGGTGAGCCTGATGGGGTCTCGATAGGCTTGAGCTTGCAGAAATAGGGTGATGGTAAGAAGTGAAACGAGTTTCAACATATCGATAGGGTGACAGATTAAGGACAGAATGCACCGAGATTTCGATGTCGACATAATCTTGCCCGTTGCACGGGAGACGGGTAGTTTTGCGATATGGCATTCACGGTGGCCAAAGCATTTGACCTTATTTCGGTGGCTCACGAGCGTGGACGACTTGCGCATGCTTTTTTGGTGACAGGCGCTAAGGGCGGCGGGAAGGAAGATTTGGCCGCAAAGATGGCGCACCTTCTCAATGGTAAGCAGGATGAGGGAGATGATCTTTGGGGAGATCCTGTTGAGGTTGAGGCTCCTCTACTTGCTGAACAAGAAGGAGAATATATCCGCGTGGTCCGTCCTCGGTCCAAGTCCCGAAAGATTGCGGTGGATGATATTCGTGCTCTTGAAAAGATGATGAACCAATCATCCCCTGAGGGGACATGGAAGATTGGGGTGATTGTAGACGCCGATAGGATGGGCGACTCAGCAGCCAATGCTTTTTTAAAGACCTTAGAAGAACCTCCTCGCGAAAGTATTCTACTTTTACTCTCAAGCGAACCCGAGAAGTTACTTGCCACTATTTGGTCGCGTTGTGTTCATATTGCATTGGCGGCGACACCGGGGGCCGAAAGGCCGGAGCAGGTAGAGCGGATCTTGCCACTTCTGGAAAGTGTTACCCGGGACGGGATTGGTGAATTAGAAACAGGCTTAGCCGTCAAAGCAGGGCTCGAAAATCTGCTCCGCGACCGCAAGGTTGAAATCGAAAGGGGATATGCCGCCTTGTTGAAGGAAGACAAGGTGAAGTATCAAAAGATTGTTGATTCGAAGTGGATAGACGATCGGGAAAAAATGTATTTAGCGCAAGCTTCTGCAGATTACTTGGGAGAGCGGGCTCTGATGATTGAGACTATCCATGCTTGGGTTGGTGATTTACTCCGTTTGAAGGCCGGTGGCGAAGGTCTGGAGTTTCCTGAGCATGAAGAGGTGATGAAAAAAGCGGTGGAGGATGAAGATTTAGACGTGCTTTTGCGACGGGTTGCGGCCATGGAAGAGCTGCGACGCTTATTGGAAACAAATGTCGTGGAAGCGCTCGCACTTGAGGTTTCCTTGATGAATACCTTTGGAAAGATTACCGCATGAAAAGAGATAAGTCATTTGTCGACCATATCCGCGTTCACTGTCGTGCCGGGAATGGTGGACACGGAGCGGTAAGTTTTCGTAAAGAAAAATTTGTCCCCCGAGGAGGNCCCGATGGTGGTGATGGTGGGAATGGTGGCAAAGTGAAGTTGATAGTCGATGGGAACACCGACAATCTTCGTAATTTCCATTACGACCCGAAGCTGTATGCAGAAGATGGAGCCCATGGGCAAAGTTGGAAGCGGCATGGACGAGACGGGAAAACTAAGATTGGGCGGGTTCCTCCTGGAACGGTTATTTATCGTAGCCCAGCCTTTGATGTTCAGGAAGCGGTTGAGATGGAGCGGAGCGAGGAAGGGGTTGATCTTGTTCCGGTATGCGATTTGACTGAGGAAGGGCAGGAGTTTGTTTTGCTGGAGCCGGGGAAGGGCGGACGAGGAAACTTTCATTTTCGGAGCGCTACGAATCAGGTCCCACAGGAGCGAGAGCTCGGAACCGAAGGAGATCAGGGAGTCTTTTACTTCGAACTTCGGAGAATCGCAGATGTTGGTTTGGTTGGATTTCCAAACGCTGGAAAATCGACTCTCCTGGGAAAGATTTCAGCGAAACAGCCTAAGGTTGCATCGTATCCATTCACGACATTAACGCCCCAAATCGGTGTCGTGACTCTCGATGGTCAGAAGCGATGTACGGTTGCTGATATTCCAGGGTTGATTGAGGGGGCCCATGATAATCGTGGACTTGGTCATGAATTTTTGCGCCACATTACTCGCTGTCGGGTGTTGCTTTTTGTGGTCGATATTCCGGGAAGCGAGCTCCGTGATCCGATCGAGGATATCCAAACCTTGCGAACCGAGATCAAACTGTACGACGAAGATCTAGCAAAATTCCCATGGATGGTTGTTGCCAACAAGATGGATCTTGAGGGTGCCGAAGAGAACCTTGGGATCTTTAAGAATCGGTTTCCTAAGATTCCAATCGTTCCGATTTCAGCAATGGAAGGTGAGGGGCTAGATGAGCTGAAGGTAGAGATGTCTCGGATTCTCGATTCGAGTGATGAGTGATCTGCTTTTCGTTTATGGAGCCCTGCGGAAAGGAGCTTCGAACGACTGGCGGATGGAGGGCGCCCGCTGTTTGGGATCGGTCGAAGTGCCAGGAACGCTGGTAAAGATTGACTGGTATCCGGGGCTAGTTTTAAAAGGGGACACCCGAGTGAAGGGCGAGGTTTACGAAATTGGGCCGGAGTTACTCAAACAACTCGATAAATTTGAGGGGATGGGTTCTCAAAATGAGGTGGAAGATGAGTATCACCGAATCCGAACTGACGTTTTGTTAAACCAGAGGCCTACAAAAGTTTGGATTTATGAATGGTTGAAAGGAATCGAAGATTACGAAGTCGTCCATTCAGGAGATTGGCTGTCGGCTATGGAATCTGATTTTTAACCCATAAAAGCTAGTTAACCGAACTTTGATAGGTGTTTCACGGAGTCAAAATATTAAGCTTCTTTTGCTTCGTCGAGACGAGGGTGTTCGTTGAGAAGATCTTTCCGGTTGAGCCCTTTGCCTCGGTTCATTTTATCCATTTCACGTAGCGTGGCTTCCATCCCGTGAACGGCGGCGAGGACGTCAAGAGTATGGCCGGTNTCGGAAATCGTGTGCATATTACGAATTGGGAATCCGATAGAGGTAGCAGCACTGTCAACTCCAGCAAGGGAAGCAGCCATGGCGTCGGTCCCTGTGTCGCGACCAGCGAAGTCAATCTGATAGGGGATGGTAGCTTTTCGGCAGGCCTTTTCAATAATGCTGTTGATATAGGCACTAGTGATGGAGCCGTTGGTGAGGCTGAATCCTTTTCCCATACTGAGATTGTTCATTCGCTTTGCCGAAAGGCCGGGTGCCGCGTCATAGTCGTGATTGACGTCGGCTCCGATAAGGATATCTGGCTTCATTTCCCCGGCAATGGCAGCGGCTCCCATGCGTCCGATTTCTTCGTGCGTGGCGATGGTGTGAAGAACTCGAATGTTTTTGAGAGGTTTTTTGGCAAGAAGCTTTGCAAGCTCTGTAACCATGAAGCAGCCGAGTCCGTTGTCTAGGTAAGCACCGTAAAAAGTATCCTCGGTGAAGCCCTTGCGGATAGGGCGATTCAAAATGATGGGGTCGCCAGGACGGATTCCGAGAGCTTCGACGCGCTCCTTACATTTTTCGCCATGCAGTTGGAGTTCGAGAAAAAGCATGTCTCCCTTAATTCCCTTGTCTCCAGTTCGTTGAGCGGGTTCGGAGAAGTGGATGGCGCCTAGAGCCTCGATTGTGCCTCCTTCGATGACGCGATATTGGCCAGGTTTCTTTGGCTTTTGAGAGAAAAGTTTTACTTCGTGGCCAATGAGCGTGCAGGGGAGAAACGAGTCACTGTTCACCCATATTTTTCCGTCGCTGCCGATGCTGCGGACCTGAAGGCGGATCTTGTCGGCGTGCCCGATAAACATGACTGATGGTTTTTCATCATCGCCTGGGTGAGTATCTAGAACGATACCAGCATTTCCTTTGAATTGTTGGACTGCCCAGGACTTCGGTTTGATTTTATCGAAAGTCGGTTTTATTACGCCNTAGCTCATTGCTCCCTCAAGTCCAATGGGACTGGGAGCGGCAAGAATTTCACGCATAAAGTCAAATTGCTTTTTAGGCATTGGCTTAGCCCATGGTGCTGTTCTTTGGGCGGCGGCTTTGTTTTTTAAAGTCATGGGTTGATACATAGGGCTGATTGAATGGAAGGGCAAAATCTTATCTGTGGATTTTGATGACTACTCTTACGGTCATTAACTAATCGATGGAGATCAATTGAATCCCTAGAATTCGAGGGTTAAGCGTCAAAAAATAAAATCCAATTCCCAAGCTTTGATGCCAAAAAAAATCCGGCCTCATCCCTTGGGATAGGCCGGATCTGAGATAAGATTAAGATTACTTGCTTCCAAGGTAGTCGGAAACACCCTGATGGTCTGCGGTCATTGCTTCCTCACCTTTTTGCCAATCCATGGGGCAAACCTCGCCGTGTTCTTCAAAGTGCTGTAAAGCATCAATGGTCCGAAGGCATTCCGCGATAGAACGACCAAGGGGCATATCGTTGACGACTTGGTGGCGAACTTTCCCGTCCAGATCTATGAGGAAAAGTCCGCGGTAGGCTACGAGTTCACCTTCGACGGCAATATTACCTTCTTCATCGATCATTTCTTCACCTGCAAGGACGTCGTAAGCTTCGGATATCGTCTTGTTGATATCAGCAACAAGTGGGTAGGTGACTCCCTGAATGCCACCCTTATTCTTGGGGGTATTGAGCCAGGCCCAGTGGGAGAATTCGGAATCAGTTGAGCAGCCAACAACCGCAACGTTCCGGGTCTCGAATTCAGCGATCTCTTCCTGAAAGCGGTGGAGCTCGGTAGGGCAGACGAAAGTGAAATCCTTTGGGTAGAAGAATAAGACGACATACTTTTCACCTAGATATTGTTCCAAAGAGAAGGAATCGATGATGTTATCACCTTGCACGGCTTTCGCTGTGAAGGTCGGGGCTTTTTTTCCAATCAAGACAGACATGGTAGTGGGTTGGATCTTTTGATCCGTGGATTGGACTTAGGACGTGAAATGGGTTCCGTCAAGCCACGGACTTCATGAATTTAGTGACTCGCGGGTTTTTCAGTCTCCGAGTTGTGGGGAAAAGGGCGGCTAAAGTTCCTCTTCCTCTCCTTCGGCCCCTTCTGGAACAGGAGGTAAGAGGTCTTCCCGCTCGAGAAGTAGTGGAATGGAGAGGTCGTCGAGAAGATCATTGGAGGTTCGGTTTATGACTCCTACCAGTGGAATAATGCGGTCAAGTTCGGCAATCGTGCAATGAACCATCGATGAAATGATATCTGCATCGTAGACTTCTTTGTCAAAAAGATTGGTGATGCGAAAGACGACAAGATTCCGATCGAAATCGTATTCGAAGTTACCGAGAGTCAATTGCTTGTTAGCCCTCATGATAAGCTCTAGTGCTAGTGGCATCCGCTCCTCATCGAATGTCATGGGGGATTCGGCAACAACGGCGAGGGAATTTAGGTTTGGGAAGGCCTGGGCGTGGAGATGAATATGAGTGTGATGGGCCTCAAATGCTGATGTGACGACCTCGCGGTTTTCGATCTGTTCACAATGCCACCCCTGTTTGCCGAAGGCGTCGATGACCGAGTGAAGTTGTCTGGATATTGCCATGTGCGGCGAAGATGGAAGGGGCGCGAGGGAATGGGAAGAAATTTGTAGATCAAAGAGAAATTTTTGGGAGGTGGTTTGTTATTGGACCTTGGTGAAAGGCTTCCCAAAAGCCGAGACGTGTGATCTGGGCGTAGGAGCGAATGAACGGAAATGATGATTTTCGATTGGGAATCGGGCTGTTGGAATTTGATGATCAACTTAACAGTTAGGCCAAATTAAGACCTTTGGAGTCGACTTTTAGTGGTGACAAACTTGATCCGCTAAGTTTTTCTAGGGCTGTGAAGCTCACCCCGGCTCTTCTTTTAGGAATGCGACTTGGACTCTAAATTGAGTCTGAAGTCGCTGTTTTTCTTTGGGCCATTTTCCATCACCCGTCAATTGATCGGACTTTTCCAAGGGCAGACATTTTCCTCCTAGCGGAGTCCGTGCGTTTCCTTGTTGATTGAACAACGAGAAAATGAAATCTGAATCCATTAGCAAATATCGTCCGTTCCCGGCAGTGGCCCTTGCCGACCGGACTTGGCCTGATCGTCTTATTACCGAGGCACCAACCTGGTGTTCCGTCGACTTGCGCGACGGGAATCAGGCTCTTCCCATCCCTATGAGTGTGGAGGAGAAGCTGGAGATGTTTGATCTCCTCGTGAAGGTGGGGTTCAAGGAAATCGAGATCGGGTTCCCGTCAGCAAGTGATACTGAGTTTTGCTTCATGCGCCGATTGATCGAAGAAGATCGAATCCCGGAGGATGTGACGGTCCAGGTTTTAGTGCAAACTCGTCGACATTTAATCGAACGGACTTTCGAAGCCATCAAGGGAGCTCGTCGTGTTATAGTCCACATTTATAATTCTACGAGCACTCTCCAGCGTCGAGTTACTTTTGGTGATGCTTCGCGAGAAGATATTAAAGCGATCGCCGTTACTGGAGCAGAAGTGGTTAAAGAACTCGTGCCGACCCTTCCTACTACTGAGATTGTTCTGCAATATTCGCCAGAAAGCTTTTCTGACACCGAACTCGATTTCGCGCTTGAGTGCTGTGAAGCAGTGATCGAAGTCTGGCAGCCAACTACGGAAAAGAAACTTATCTTAAACCTCCCGGCGACGGTTGAATGGGCAACTCCGAATGTCCATGCTGACCAGATTGAGTGGATGTGCCGCAAGGTTTCAAAACGTGAGTCGGTGATTATTTCTCTCCATACTCATAACGATCGAGGCACAGGTGTGGCCTCGACCGAGCTTGGCCTGATGGCTGGAGCAGATCGAGTCGAAGGGACACTTTTTGGGAATGGTGAGAGAACTGGTAATCTTGATATCGTGATCGTGGCCTTGAATATGAACAGCCATGGAATCGAGACTGGATTGGACTTCTCAAATCTTTCGAGCCTCCGTGAAGTCTACGAGCGGACTACTCGAATGACTGTTCCTGATCGGCAGCCTTATGCGGGGGAGTTGGTTTTCACCGCCTTTTCGGGCAGTCATCAGGATGCTATTAAGAAAGGCTTAGATCGGCGTGAAAAAGATGGGGACGAAAAATGGGGTGTCCCCTATTTGACGATCGATCCGCATGATATTGGGAGGAGTTATGAGGCAATCGTAAGAATTAATTCTCAGTCTGGAAAAGGTGGAGTAGCCTATATTCTTGATCAGGAGCATGGGTATGATCTTCCAAAGACGATGCATCCTCAGGTCGGTAAGCGGATTTATGATCTTGCGGATCAGAGAGGTGAGGAGCTCTCTGCTAAAGAGGTAGGAGATCTCTTTTTTACTGAGTTTGTAAATGTGAATTCCCATTTAATGCTGAAGGATTATGAATTGGATTATCATAGTGCTGAGCGTGGTGAATTGGCCTGTAAGGCGGTCATTGAAATTGATGGCGAGAGTAAGATCGTAGAGGGTGTTGGAAATGGTCCCATCAATGCTTTTGTACAAGGGTTTGAAGAAACTGGACTTAAAGATTTCACGTTGACCGATTATCGTTCTCATGCGGTAAGAGGAGGCTCGAGCTCTGATGCAGCAGCGTATGTGCAACTNCGTAAGGATGATGGCACCATTCTCTGGGGAGTAGGTTGTGATCCATCCATTGAAATGGCTGGGGTGAAAGCACTGGTTTGTGCTTGGAATCTGCTCCGGTAAGCCCAGAGAAACTTAAAATCTCGGGGAGAGATCACATCTTTAAAAATTCGGGGTTGCGGTGGTTTCTGATTTTCTGTTCGGGAGGCTTTTTTCTTTGTTTACTAGTAAATAAAAATGTTAAAAAAACTGCATTTAAGTTGACGGATAGCCGATTTGCTGTTTTTCTAGCACCGCAATGAATTTGAAAGTCGCTGTCCGTGTTATCTCCTACGCGCTATTTTTGATGGGGTTTCTTTCGAGTTGTTCTGTTTCAACTGAAATGCCAAACGCTGACCTACCTCTGCCTGTAGCTGAGAATGTCTCACCAGCTTATTCTCCCCTTACGACTGGTGTTTCTTCGGAGGAGACTAGTAA
>JGI26118J46590_1000354_pt1 | contig 10676 bp, 7 predicted proteins | sample AOAMet_66_BLW_10_2_FD_46590 | JGI IMG/M metagenome (IMG submission 46590)
ATTCTTTATTACAATGTCAAGAACCTGCTTTAATTATAGAGTCTTTAAATGGATATCGTCTTAAAGAAAACCAACCTAATAATTTATCTGAATTTACTGTTATGATTGGTGAATCTGAAAAAATTAAGAATGGTAATCAAATCACTATAGTTTCCTATGGGTCGACTTTGAGGTTAGTGGAAAAAGCTTCTAATGAGTTAGAGGAGTTAAGAGTTAGTTGTGAAATTATTGACATTCAATCGTTAATTCCATTTGATAATTCCAATTTAATTATTGAAAGTTTAAAAAAGACTAACAAATTACTAATTGTTGATGAAGATCTTCCTGGTGGAGCATCATCTTATATTTTACAAAAAATCATTCAAGAACGTGATGGCTTTAAATATTTAGACTCTGCACCAATAACATTGACTTCTAAAGCTCACAGACCAGCTTATGGAACCGACGGGGATTATTTTTCAAAACCATCAATGGATGATATAATTGAAACAGCATATTTAATAATGAATGAATACGATCCAAATAATTATCCAGATTTAATCTAATTCATTATTTGACAAATAAGTTGGTTAAGGATATTTTCTTGAGAATTGTTGCTTACACCAAATCCTTTAGATTTTAAATCAACATCTTTTATAAGTGTTATTATCAAAGATATTTTCTTCATAGGATATATTTTTGCAGCTTTATGATATTCCTTAACAAAAAATTTATTTATTCCAAGTACAGAAGAAACATTCATATCAGATTTATTATTTAAACTATGAAATTGAAATAGTTGAATAAAATAATTAAATAAAGAACTTAATACTAATTGAGTTGGATATGCTTTAACATTATTAGAAAAATAATCACCAATAACTAAAGCTTTATTTAGTTCACCTAAACCAATAGCATTTCTTAACTCAAAAATGTTAAAATCTTTACTAATTCCAATGTTTTTTTCAATGAGTGTAGGATCTATATTATTGTTTTTAGGTTTTAATAATTTAAGTTTATTTAATTGATTATTTATCATTTTCAAGTCACAGCCTAAAAACTCCACAAGCATTTGATTTGCTTTAAAATCTATTGTATAATTATCTTCTTTTAATTTACTTGAAATCCAACTTGAAACCTGATTCTCATAAGGGTTTTTAGAATTTAAAATCAATCCAAATTTTTGAATTGCCTTATAGATTTTTTTTCGTTTGTCTAGTGTTTTGTACTTATAGTTAATAACTAAGATTGTTGAATGCATAGGGTTCAATAGATAATTCAACAAGCCATCAATCTTTGATGATAAATCTTGAGCTTCTTTAATTATTACTAATTGGAATTTAGACATCATAGGAAATCTTTTACAAACCGAAATAATCTCATCTATATTGGTATCTTTTCCATAAAGAATTGTTTGATTAAAACTTTTTTCTTCATTATTTAAAACATTATTTTCTAATAAATCATTAATTAAATCTATATAATATGTTTCTTCACCCATTAAAAAATAAATTGGGTTATAAACTTTATTATTGATTTTTGAAACTATACTATTTATTTCTTGTAAATTCATTTATTAAATATGATAACATTAAATTTTCCAGACTTTGAATTTAAGTTAAAAAAAATTGATAGTAAAACTTTTATTTTTGATTTTTTAAGAAAAAAATATTTTCTTTTGACACCAGAAGAATGGGTTAGACAACACGTTTTAAATTTTCTATTTGTTAAAAAAATTCCCCTATCACATATAGCTGTAGAAAAAAAAATCAATGTAAATAATTTAAATAAAAGATTTGATGTTGTTGTTTATAATAGTATTGGAGATGTTTTAATGCTAATTGAATGTAAATCTCCATCAATAAAATTAACTCAAGAAGTTTTTGATCAAATTTCAGTTTATAATTTAAATTTAAATTCAAATTTTTGTATGATAACTAATGGATTAGATCATATATATTTTAAAATTGATCAAATATCTAAAAAATATACTTTTGTAAAAGAATTTCCATTAAAATGAAAATAGCTATCGTAATTCTTAACTGGAATGGACTAAAACACTTAAAAAAATTTTTACCAAGTGTTTTAAAACACTCTGGAAAAAACCCAATTTATGTTATAGACAATTATTCAACAGACAGTTCTGTTGAATTCGTAAAAGAAACTTATCCTGAGATTAAATTGATCTTAAACAATGATAATTTTGGCTATGCTAAAGGTTATAATGAGGGTTTAAAAAAAGTAAAAGAAGAAATTTATTGTTTGTTAAATAATGACGTAGAAGTTACAAAAGATTGGTTGAATCCTATTATAGAAGAGTTTACAAATAATGAATCTGTAGTAATTGCACAGCCAAAAATATTGGATTATAAAATCAAAAACAAATTTGAATATGCAGGAGCTGCGGGTGGTTTCATTGATTACTTTGGATACCCATATTGCAGAGGAAGAATTTTTAGTAATATTGAAAAAGATAATGGTCAATATGATCAAAATATTGATATTTTTTGGGCATCAGGCGCATGTTTTTTTATAAGAAAAAATACTTATGAGTTACTTAACGGTTTTGATGAAAACTTTATTAATCATATGGAGGAAATTGATTTATGTTGGAGATTAACAAATTTAAATCTTAATCTTAAAAAAAGATTTTTATATAAAAGTGTTGTTTTTCATTTAGGAGGAGGATCTTTAAATTATGAAAATCCAAAAAAACTATTTTATAATATAAGAAATCAAAGATGGATGATAATTAAAAACATGAATTTATTAAACAATTTTTCGCCCACTATTTATGTAGTTCAATGTATTAATTTATTTTTAGGTCTTTATTATCTAATAATTAACAAAACCAATCATTTTAAAGAAATTTATAATGCTATGTTCCAGAGTTCTATTATAATCAATAAGAAGAGAGTGAATATTTCAAAAAGTTATAGAATGACAATATCAAACGAAATTAAACCAAAGCATTTTGCAATAAAGTCAATTCTTTATCAATATATAATTAGGGCAAGAAAAAAATATTCAGATTTAACTTAACTTTAATTTTTTGTTTTAAATTTTTATTTAAATTTGAACATAAANAAAAAAATATGAAAAAATTAATCCTTACTATCTTAACTGTTTCAGTTTTGTTTCCCTCATGTATTTCTAAAAAAGATTATGCTGCTTTAGAAGCTACTAGTAAACAAAACAAAGATTTATTAAATACTGCAACTATAAAACTTAATGCTTGTATTGAAGATAAATCTAATTCGGAAGCTAGTTTAAAAACTTTAAAAGATCAAGTTGCTTTTTTGAAAGCAAATAACCAAGACCTTATTAACAATATGGGTAATCTTACTACTTTATCTCAAAAAGGAGCTGAAAATCTTGAAAAATCTTTAGAAAGTATGAAGGAAAAGGATTTGACAATTAATACAATGAGAGACGCTGTCACAAGAAGAGATTCTGTAACACTTGCATTGGTNACTAGTTTAAAAGGTACTTTTATNGATATTAATGATAAAGATATTGAAGTAAATGTTGAAAAAGGTGTGGTCTTTATTTCAATCTCTGATAAGTTATTATTTAATAGTGGAAGTTATGTAGTCTCTGAAAGAGCTAAAGAAGTTCTTGGAAAAGTTGCTAAAGTTGTTTTAGATAAGCCTGAAATCGAATTTCTTGTCGAAGGTCATACGGATGATCAATCTATTCAAAACGAAGTGCTATTAGACAACTGGGACTTAAGTGTTAAAAGAGCAACCTCTGTTGTTAGAGTTTTACAAAATGATTTTGGTGTTCAGCCTGAGAGAATGACAGCCGCTGGAAGAAGTTATTATGTTCCTGTAGCGGATAATGATACTGCAGAAAATAGATCTAAAAACAGAAGAACTAGAATAGTTGTACTTCCAAAACTTGATCAGTTTTATGATTTAATTGAACAGGGAATGCAAGGAGGAGCAAATTAATAATTAATAAATAGTTAAAAAAAAGCACATTCAATGAATGTGCTTTTTTTTTTCAAGTAAGTCAAAAACTAAATATTTCTTTTTACCTATCAAATACCCAATTAAATAGACGATATTTGCACACTTAATAAAAAAAAATGGGCAATTTCAAAGATTTAGGTGTAAACAAAGGTTTGTTAAAAGCTGTTGAAGAAATAGGTTTTACATCACCTACACCTGTACAAGAGAAAGCTATACCTTACTTACTCAAAGGTAAAAAAGATTTAATTGCTTTGGCTCAAACAGGTACTGGAAAAACTGCTGCGTTTGGACTTCCATGTATTCAACATGTTGATGCTAAAGTAAAACATGTTCAAACAATAATACTCTGCCCTACCCGTGAATTATGTATTCAAATATCAAAAGATCTACTTAAATTCGCAAAACACTTAGATTATGTTAAAATTGTTGCTGTATACGGAGGAACCAGCATTGAAAATCAAATAAAATCAATAAAAAAAGGTGTTCAAATTATAGTAGGTACACCAGGAAGAACTAAGGATTTAATTAGAAGAAAAGTTTTAAAATTAGATGTTGTAAACAAAGTAGTTCTAGATGAAGCGGATGAGATGTTGAGTATGGGTTTTAAAGAAGATTTAAGCTATATTTTAGATACAACTTCAGAAAATAGACAAACAATGTTATTCTCTGCCACAATGTCTAGAGAAGTAAGGTCAATTTCTAAGAAATTCATGAAAGATGCTGAAGAAATTACTGTTGAAAAATTAAATTCTGGTGCAAAAAATGTTGAACATCATGTTTATAATGTTAATTCTAGAGATAAGTATGATACTTTAAAAAGAATTGCTGACTTCAATCCAGATATTTATGGAATTGTTTTTTGTAGAACTAGAAGAGAGACACAAGATATTGCTAATAAATTTATGAATGATGGATACAATGCTGATGCAATCCATGGTGAATTATCTCAAGGCCAAAGAGATGAAGTAATGTCGAAATTTAGAAATAAATCTTTACAAATATTAATAGCAACTGATGTAGCGGCAAGAGGTCTTGATGTCGATAGTTTAACTCATGTTATTAATTATTCTCTTCCTGATGATCCTGAAGTTTATACTCATAGAAGTGGCCGTACAGGACGTGCAGGTAAAAGCGGAATCTCAATAGCTATTTCAAATTCAAGAGAAGGAAGAAAATTAAAGTCAATTGAAAACAAATCTCAAATCAAATTTATAAGACAAGAAGTTCCTTCTGGAAAGGAAATTTGTTCAAAACAACTATTTAAATTAATCGATAAAATTAAAAATGTAAATGTTGATGAAAAGCAAATTGAACCTTTTCTTCAAGATATCTATTCAAAACTTGAATCATTATCAAGAGAGGATTTGATTAAACATTTTGTTTCATCTGAATTTAATAGGTTTTTAGATTATTATAAAAATAGTAGAGATATTAAAAGTGATAATAGAAGCGACAGAGATTCAAAAGGCTTTGAAAGATCTGGCAGGCGTTCAAAAGATTTTGAAAACCTGTCCGTTAATGTAGGTAGAAAACAAGGAGTTACGCCAATTGAATTAATTTCTCTTGTTAATAGAATTACTAAATCTAATGAAATTGAGATAGGNAGTATAGATATTAGACAATCTTANACCATTTTTGAAATAGATAGAACTATAACTAAATCACTAATAAAGTCTAGTTCAAAGCTAGATTACAATGGAACAGAATTAAAAGTTAGTATTTCAAAAGAGAAAATTGAGAAAAAGTATAAGAGAGAAAAAAACGAAGGCAGATCAAAAAATAAAAGAGATTATAAAAGTAAATCTAGATCTAGGAATAGATCTAAAAATAGATCTGAAAGTAGAGGGAAAAGAAGGTTTAGGGATTAATGCACTTTTTCATATTTAGCAAATTTTAATAAAATATTTTTTAATCCACTTATTTCAAAATTTACTTCTGCTTTTTTGTCACCACCTATCCCTTCAGTATTTATAACTTCTCCTTTTCCAAATCTATTGTGCAATATTACATCACCTTGATTTATATCAACGTATTCCGAATTAGAATTTGAAGAATAATCGTTGTTAGTTATTTGTTTTAAAGGAATTTTTCTTTCTGGTTTTTTAAATCTGATTCTACTCTCAGAACTTTTTTTGAATTTTATCTTTGTGTTTAATAAATTATTATATTTTATAAACTGTGTGTCAATTTCACTTATAAATCTGCTTGGTTCACAGTCATTTAACTTACCCCATCTGTAGCGTGTTTTTGAATGACTTAGTATTATTTTTTTCTTTGCTCTAGTTAAAGCCACATAAAACAATCTTCTTTCTTCTTCTAAATCTGATCTTGTAGTAGAGCTTAATGCTGAGGGAAATAAGTCTTCTTCTAAACCTACAATATAAACATTTGAAAACTCTAATCCTTTGGCTAAATGAATTGTCATTAATGAAACCTTAGGTTCTGATTTTTCAATATCTTTATCTAGATCTGAAATTAGAGCAACATCCTCTAGAAATTCATTTAACGAACCATTAGAGTCTACTAATTCTTTTTGACCATCAATAAAATCCTGAACGGCATTTATTAATTCCTCAATATTTTCAATTCTACTTATAGATTCAGGTGTGCCTTCATTTTTTAATAAATTCACTACTCCTACCCTTTTTAAAACTTCATTTAGAATTTCTAATGCATTAAGATTTTCATTTGCAATCTGAAAGCTTTTAATCATANTAACAAAATCAAATAATTTTTGTTTTGTTCCGTTATTGATATTTATATCTGAGTTATTTATATTTTCAACTATGTCAAATATTGTAAGGTTGTTTTCATTTGAAAATATTTGGATTTTTTCAAGAGTTGTTTGTCCAATTCCTCTTGGTGGGTAATTAATTATTCTTTTTAAACTTTCTTCATCACTTGGATTAACTATTAGTCTTAAGTATGCTAAAACATCTTTTATCTCTTTTCTTTGATAAAAAGATAATCCTCCAAATATTTGAAAAGGTATGTTTTTTCTTCTCAATGCATCTTCAATCGATCTTGATTGTGCATTTGTTCTATATAATACAGCAAACTCATCATTCCTTAATTGTAAGTTATATTTAGCTTCAAAAATAGATGATGCTACAAATCTACCTTCTTCAGAATCTGTTATAGTTTGATTAACTTCAATTTTATCACCTATTTCATTATCAGTCCAAACCTTTTTGTCAAGTTTGTTTAAATTTTTGTTAATAACAGAATTTGCTGCGTTTACAATGTTTTGTGTAGATCTGTAGTTTTGTTCAAGTCTATAAACTGTTGAATTAGGATAATCTTTCTGAAATGATAATATATTTTCAATATTTGCACCTCTAAATCCGTAAATACTTTGCGCATCATCACCAACAACACATATATTTTCAAATTTATCTGCTAGTGCTTTAACAATTAGATATTGTGAATGATTAGTATCTTGATATTCATCAACATGAATGTATTTAAATCTTTGTTGATATTTATTTAAAACTTCAGGAAATCTATTTAATAATTCATTAGTTTTTAGTAATAAGTCATCAAAATCCATCGCTGAAGCTTTGAAGCAACGATTTACATATGTTTGATATATTTTTCCAAACATTGGTCTTCTTGACTCTTTATCTTGTTGAACAAGTTCTTGATTGTTATGGTATGCTTTTACTGTGACTAAATTATTTTTTAGTGATGATATTCTATTTCTAATATTTCTATACTTATACAGATCTTTATCTAACTTATATTCTTTAATTATGGACGATATTAATCTTTCAGAATCCTGAGTATCATAAATTGAAAAATTCGAACTGTATCCTAAAAAATCGGCTTCAGATCTAAGGATTCTTGCAAATATCGAATGAAAAGTACCCATCCATAGAGCTTTAGCGTTCGATTCTCCAACGATTGATCCAATTCTTTCTTTCATTTCTTTAGCAGCTTTATTAGTAAAAGTTAATGCTAAGATTGAAAAAGGATCAACTCCTTGCTCCATTAAATAAGCAATCCTAAATGTTAAAACTCTNGTTTTTCCAGATCCAGCACCNGCAATTACCATCACTGGGCCATCTTTATGAACAGTAGGTAATTTTTGTGAGTCATTTAACTGACTTAAATAGTCTTGCAAATCAATAATTTANGGTTAAATAATTAGAAATATATATCTATATTTTTACCTTATAAAGTTAATAAATTATATTAGTGTTGTGAAAGAAAATTTTTTAAATACTTCAATAGATTATTTGAAAGGAGTTGGACCTAATAGATCTGATATTTTAAAAAAAGAATTTCAAATTTTCACTTANGATGATTTATTGAATTTTTTTCCATTTAGATATATTGACAGAACAAAGTTTTATAAAATAAGTGAAATTCAAAAATCTAATGCAGATGTACAAATTATAGGAAGGTTTACAGACATATATTATTTTAAAAATATTAAAAGCAATAGATTAATTGGCACTTTTAACGATGGAAACCAGATAATTGAAATAGTTTGGTTTAAGGCAACTAAATGGATAGAGAAATCAATTAAATTAAATACAGATTATGTATTGTATGGAAAACCAAATTGGTATTTAAACAAATTTTCAATTGCACATCCAGAATTGGATGTTTTTTCAGAATTTAAAAATAAACAAGTCGAAGGATTATTACCTATTTATAGTTCAAACGAAAGAGTTTTGTCAAGAGGAATAACTAATAAATTTTTTAGAGAAGTAATATTTAATATTATAAACACTTCAATTAATTTTTTAAAAGAAAATTTAAGCAAAGAAATTAATGAGAAATATTCACTGATTTCTAAACAACAAGCTTACAGAAATATTCATTTTCCATCAAATCATGAACTTTTGTCAAAAGCTGAATTTAGATTAAAATATGAAGAGTTTTTTTACTTACAGCTTGAATTTTTAATGAGTAATATCTCAAAAAAATCAAAATTTAAAGGATTTAATTTTTCGAAAGTGGGAGATAGTTTTAATAAGTTCTATAAATCCCATTTGCCTTTTTTATTGACAAATGCTCAAAAAAGAGTCATAAAAGAGATTCGAAAAGATTTCTCTTCAAATGCTCAAATGAATAGACTTCTTCAAGGTGATGTCGGTTCTGGAAAAACAATAGTCGCCTTGTTAAGCTCATTGATAGCTATTGATAATAATTTTCAAGTTTGTTTTTTAGCACCTACTGAAATTTTAGCACAACAGCATTTTAATAGTTTAAACGATTCTTTAAATAAAATAAATATTACTGTTAATATACTGACCGGCTCAACTACAAAGAAAGATCGAATTAAATTATTTTCTGATTTAGTCAATGGAGAGATAAATATTTTAGTTGGAACTCATGCAGTATTAGAAGATAATGTCAGGTTCAAGAATTTAGGATTTGTTATTATTGATGAACAACATAAATTTGGAGTAGCTCAAAGATCTAAGCTTTGGAAAAAAAACATCACTCCTCCTCACGTTCTAGTTATGACCGCTACACCAATACCAAGAACTTTAGCTATGAGTGTCTACGGGGATTTAGATATATCAATTATTGATGAGCTTCCACCTGGAAGAAAGGCAGTTAAGACAGTTCACAGATCAGATAGAAACAGGCTAGAGATTTTTAAATTTTTAAAAGATGAAATTAATAAAGGACGTCAGGTATATGTTGTTTACCCTTTAATTGAGGAATCGAAAAAATTAGATTATAAAGATTTAATGGATGGATATGAAAGTATTTCAAGGGAGTTTCCTAATAGCAAATATCAAATTAGTATTTTACATGGTAGGATGAAATCTGAAGATAAAGCTATAGAAATGAAAAGATTTAAAGAGGGGAAAACTAATATTATGGTTTCAACGACTGTTATTGAAGTAGGAGTTAATATCCCAAATGCTAGTGTAATGGTAATTGAAAGTTCAGAAAAGTTTGGATTGTCACAACTTCACCAGTTGAGAGGAAGAGTTGGTAGAGGATCTGAAAATAGTTATTGTATATTAATGACATCAAATAAGCTTAGTTCTGATGCGAGAAAAAGAATAAAAACTATGACTAGCACTAATGATGGTTTTAAAGTTGCTGAAGTAGATATGGAAATAAGGGGACCTGGAAATTTATTAGGTACTCAACAAAGTGGACTATTAAATCTTAAGCTCGCAAATATAATTACAGATAAAGAAATTTTAGAATCTGCAAGAGATGATGTAAAAAAAATTATTTCAGTAGATCAAAGATTGGTCAAAGTCGAAAACAAATTAATAAAAGAAGAATTTAATAAAAAAACTAAAAACACACTTTTATGGAAACATATAAGTTAAGTTATTATTTAATTTAAATATTCTTAATTGTATCTTTGAAAACAAATATTATTATTAATGAACATATCGTTTAATTGGTTATCAGAATTTTTAAAAATTGATTTAAAAATTGAAGAAGTATCAGAAATTCTTACTGATATAGGTTTGGAGGTTGAGGGTATTGAGAACTATGAACAGTATAAAGGAGGTTTAGTTGGTCTTGTTGTTGGAGAAATAGTTTATTGTGAACAACATCCAAATGCTGATAGATTAAAACTTACTAAAGTTAATATAGGTGATGAAAATATATTACAAATTGTTTGTGGTGCTCCCAATGTACAGTTAAATCAAAAAGTTATTGTTGCAACTGTAGGTACAACCTTACACCCTATTAATAATGATAAATTTAAAATCACTAAAAGTAAAATAAGAGGTG
>JGI26118J46590_1000356_pt1 | contig 10659 bp, 10 predicted proteins | sample AOAMet_66_BLW_10_2_FD_46590 | JGI IMG/M metagenome (IMG submission 46590)
TGCTCCAAAAAACGATACCCGCAATAACTCATCAGATAGGTATTTAGAAAACCACCAATCGCCCGAAAGAAAAACATCAGCGGAAGCCATGCACAGGCAACAGGAAGCAACCACTCACCCGGCAACTGATCAAACCAACTCATCAGGCCTTCTACAAAGAAACTGTTTTCCGGCTCTCCTTCCCCAAGGTTTANCTGATCATCTTTAAAAATTAAAGGGAAGACCACTTTTGCCGCAAGCGGCAACCCTGCTCCAGTTGCCGCCGCATAGACTAATCCGGACAAAACACTTCCAAGAAGCTGCCATTTGACCGGCTTAAAGTATTTGAAATAAGGCAGAAAGCGCTTCATCGACGGCGAGAAGGTTAGCTCAATCTCTCCAAATCAACCAGACTTACTTGGGTTGACCAGAAGCAGCTCATAAGTCATTCTACCAATGTGGATTTGATCGAAAAAGCCCGGACGGTCGTAGGAATTGAGGCCTCGCAGCTCAACCGGCTAGCCGAGAGGCTCGATGAAAACTTTAGTAAAGCTCTTGGCGCCCTAGAGGAAACCCTTAAGGGAGGGCATAAAATCGTTGTCATCGGAGTCGGTAAATCCGAGCACATTGGGAACAAGTTCGTTGCCACCTTAAACAGCACTGGCGCCACTACCGTAAGTCTCAATTGTCAAAATGCCCTGCACGGCGATCTTGGGATTCTTTCAGTCGGAGACCTCGTCATCGCTCTCAGTCATTCTGGAGAAACCTCCGAAATGATCCGCTTGCTCCCTCATGCAAAAAAACGAGCTTCCCAAATTATCACCATCACCGGAGATACCAGCTCCACCTTGGCAAAACATAGTGACATCGTCCTTGATACCCATGTCGAGCAAGAGGCCTGCCCTCTCCAACTCGCACCCACTTCAAGTTCGACCAACATGCTTGTTCTCTGCGACGCACTCGCCATGGTGCTTCTGGAACAGCGAGGCTTCCACTCCAAGGATTTTGCCGAGCTACATCCCGGTGGCAGCCTAGGGAAATATCTCCTAAATCGGGTTTCCGATATTATGCGTACCGGTTCAACTTTTGCGAAAGTCCCCACCACTTCTCTGGTCCAAGAAAGCGTTCTCGCGATGCTAGAATGCCGGGCCGGAGCTGCTGTCGTTGTTGACTTTAACGGTAAACTGGCTGGCATTTTCACCCACGGAGACTTTGTTCGGAGCTATCAAACGAACCGAGAGATTGGAGATACTCCTGTCTCTGATCATATGACCACTGACCCAATTACGGTCCACGAAAACGACCTCGCGGCCGAGGTTGTTCGCATCCTTCGTGAACATCGCGTTGATGATCTCGTCGTCATCAATAATGCGGGTGAAGCAATCGGCCTAGTTGACGTTCAAGATCTAGCCCGTCATGGACTGAGCTAAGCCAACAACTTTACTTGGCTGAGAGATCAACCTTCACTAACTCCTTGTCATTTCTCAAATAGGCCGCCTTTCCGGCAAAGGCAGGCCCACTCCAAACAACTGGACGACTATAAGCCTCGTTGGTGGGTTCCAGAACATGTTGGCGTCCAATTTCACGATATCCCTCACGCGAGAGCTGCGCCAAAATTAGATCTCCATTTTCATTGAAGATCCAATAATTCCCTGACTCCTCGTGACGCGTCAGATGTGCCGTGCCATGACTCCCGCCCTTTGAACGATGTTCCTCGGCGACTGTTGGCTGTATTGTTGACCAGAATCTCTCTCCATTTTCGACCGATGCCGCAACCAACTGGCTGGATCGGACGTCACATCCATAAATAACACCATCATGAATCAGAGGAGTGCTATTACAGCAATAGAGAGCAGTTTTGGGTTTTCCCCGCCATATGAACTTTGCTGTCGGTTCATTTTCATCAAGCTCAATCATAGCGCCAACCCGGCCGATCCCGCTCGCAAAAAGTTTATTGCCCACAAGTCGCGGCGTCATAACTGACATTCCATAAATAGGCTTGAGTGGAAGCTCCCANTACTTTTCTCCTGTCTTGGGGTTTAAGGAATTAATTGCCTCTGGATGCCAAATCAAAAGTTGCTCCGTTTTACCGACTTTCACCAGTGAAGGAGGACAATACCCTTGGCTTCTCGCATCAAGCGCCTTCCACTTCACCTCACCGGTCATCGCATCAAATGCCACCGCAACACTCCCCTCTCCACCGACGAGACAATACAAAGTGTCGCCGACCACCAGTGGATGAGCGGAGAACCCCCAAATGGGAAGCCCAGCATCAAAATCCTTTTGGAAATTTTTTTCCCACTTCTTAGCACCAGTCTTGGCGTCAAGCGCAACGAGATCTCCCATTCCGCCCAAGAAATAAACTAAGCCATTCGCAATCGTAGGAGTAGCACGCGGCCCTCCTGGATAAGAGAGCCTATAAGTCCGGCTCTCTTCATACTTCCAAATCTCTTTCCCGGTCACCGCATTTAAACAAAGCAATCTCTCTTTTCCTTGCCACGTTACGGCTCTCCCAGGATTATTAAGTAGTTCACCCTCGGAACGCTGATAGTCAGATACATAAACTCTACCATCGGCAACTGCAGGTCCCGAGTATCCCCACCCGACCGGAACCCGCCACATCACAGGAGCACCGGACTTTGGTAGATCTGTTCTAATCCCTTTTTCCCGCCACACCCCATCCGCCTTCTCACCCATCCAACGGGGCCAATCATCAGCGGAGGCACTCAGAAATCCGGCAACACAAAGCACAAGAAACGTTCTCATATCTCCAGAATCCCTCCCTCCCCAAAAAAGTCAATCCAGCTTCATTTGAGGGGCTTTTTAAATTCAAAGCCACCATTCGTCATTATTTTTGATGCAAATCTCAATCACTCTTTTGAACCTACTCCAAATATCATGCTCCAGAACGTCACCGATTCGATTTAGAAACCATACTTTGGCAAACGTAATGAATTTTTTAGATCCATCCCGCAAAGCTATGGTTAGAAACAGCCTTTGGCCTTGCCTTCACCGGTACGCGGTGTTGACTCCCTTCAAGCCAAAAAAAACTGTGAACGCATTCGAAATCTATCAGAAAATCGCCCCCTCCCCCATCAGCGACATGTTTCTCTGGATCCGGGAAAATGACCGTCAGCTTTACAAATCAGCGATTGCGACTCTCACCGCAAACCGGAATCTCCGATCTGTCTTCGTTGAGAAAAAGTCGGTCTCAGAGCAGATTTCTTGGCTTCATAAAACCCTTAAACTGAAGACCAGCGATACCATCGGGGAACATCTCTTTCAGGTTTACTTCATGAAAGGGCAACAAGAGCTTTTAATTGGATTTTGTGACGGCATGGGAATCGAGCATGATGGAGAAGGCTCAGTCGAAAGAGCTCTCCCTGAAACTCTCGATGATGAAAAACTTAAATCCACCATCGACAACCTCATCGAAGCACACGACCCCAAATTGGTGACTCTTTATCTTAGGATCTTTAATCTGCAGACCCCAAATGGGTGGGAGAATCTTGCTAAGACGCTCGAAAGTGATGAGCGACTCAACCTAGTTTAAGAGGCATCTAAAAGTCGCCGTATTGCAGCAAGCGCATAATCTAGCTCCCTTTCCGAGATCAGGAAGGGGGGGGTAAAAGAAAGGACGTTTCCTTCCGGCCCATCCGCCAGAAAGAGAATCCCTTCAGCTAAAAGCGAGGTCAATAACTTGCCGGCTGGGCGATTCAATTCCAGTCCCCACATCAAGCCACGACCACGCACCTCTCGAACCGCTTTGTGATCAAACGACTGCAGCGCGCTAGAAAGCCTTTGTGAGGATTGTTCCACCAATCGAACCGTTGCGTCCCTTTCAAAAATTTCCAGCGATTTCAATGCCATGGCACAGCCTACCGGATGCCCCAAAAAAGTACTGGTATGCAACGCCTCGCCGGAACTCTTAGGCCACTGATCCATAACTTCTTCTTTTCCCACACAAGCAGAAATCGGAAAGCCCCCACTCATCGCTTTTCCAACGCAAATCAGATCAGGGACTACTCCTTCCCACTCACCGGCGAACCACTTTCCAGTGCGAAAAAAACCAGTATAGATTTCATCAAAAATCAAGAGAGCATTGTGCTCATCGCACCAATTTCTGAGTGCTAACAAAAATCCGGGAGGAGGAATCACCTTACCCCCACGTCCTTGAATGGGCTCTACTAAAACCGCACCAATCTCATCATCGTTAGGCAGCTCAAACGATCCGTATTTCACGCGATTGGTCACCTCCGCCAATTGGTCTACAAACGGACCACGAAATTTCTCGAGATCAGTGCCGAGCAAGCTTCCATAACCTAACCCATGATAACCATCAGTAAAAGCCATCACCCTACGCTTTCCAGTCGCCAGTCGTGCCGTTTTGAGCGCCGTTTCCACCGCTTCAAATCCTGAATTTGAAAGAACGACTTTTCCCGAACCAGCACCCCATTTCTCGAAAGTTAATTTCGAAAGTTGTTCGCACAGCTCAACCTTTAAAGCGGTTGGATGAACGTCACCCATCCCATGAAGCAGTTGGTCGCTTTGCTCCTTCATGGCCTCCACAATTTCAGGATGCCGATGACCGAGCCCTGCAACTCCAAAAGCACTAGTGAAGTCCAAGAAACGATTCCCGTCTGCATCCCACACGTTCACGCCCTTCGCTTTCTCCCAAAAAACTGGCCACGAATGATCCATATAAGTCACATTCCGACTTTCGTGCTCGCGGAGCCTTGCCGCCAGCGCCAGCGAGCGAGGACCAGGAATACTGGTTATTATTTCAGGAATCATGACGCGCGCATTACCATAGTAAGAATTGCGCCTATCGCTGAGGCTCCGATCAAAAAGATTCCGACCCCTCCGATCAAAAAATCGCGCTTCAAGATCATCGGCCGATGAGGTGACGATGATCTGGGGAAAACCACAAATGCATATACAGCGCCTGTCACGAGCCCCCCTAGATGGGCTGCATTATCAACGAATTTGAATCCCAGTGTCCCAATCACGATCAGTGACACAAGAATTCCAGCCAACCTGCGGCGTGCCGATCTAGGGACAAGCGGGCGATGAAGCGTTTCAAAAACCAGCAAAAATCCAAGCAACCCGCAAACTACTCCGGAAACCCCCACCGAAGTCTGGTTCGGTAGCCAGGAAACAGTTGCCCAGCCCGCACCGATGATGCTGAGGAAAAAGGCAGCAGCAAGATGGGGCCAGCGGGCTAGAGTTTCAACACGTCGACCCAAGTACCACAGTGCGCTGACATTAAGGATGAAGTGGATCAGATTACCGTGGAGAAAAGCCGCCGTAAAAAGCCGCCAGTTCTCTCCCGCTGCATAGCGGGGCTTAACTAAGCCAGCTTCGGAGATACCGAGACCAGGAGTTGCGAACTGAGCCCCACCAACCAACACGACCAGCACAAGAAAAAGGACAGAGAAAGGAGTGCGCTGATTTTCCATCCAAAGCTCGAAACGAGCTTCCGGAACCTGATCGCTAATTTGGTCCCGCGTTAGGCGCATGGCAGCAGCACGCGCCTTCCGAGCCTCCCACCAAGGACGGGCCGTAAAATAAAGAAATCCAAAAATCGTCAGAACCAGAAATTGAATCCCAGGAAAACCAAACGGAGAAATACCCATTAAAAAGCAAAACAGGCCGTAGAGGACTGCAATTCCAGTCAGCGGCGTCGTGCGCCGGGCATAACCTTCATCTTCGGCAGCGAAAATAAGGCACCTTTTTTTTAGAGAGCCGGCCAGCTTCGGGATCTCTTCAGGCGCAACTAATCGGTCGCTTTCCGGCGTCCAAATCCAATTCAACCGTCCCTTTCCGATTTCTAAGTGATCTTTAAGCTCATCTAGCGATTCGAATGAACGGCTTATCCTCGAGTGATCAACAACCCCGAACTTACTTGTATCTGGCCGGATTGGAAAGGCATCATCGCGGGCCCAAGCTGGCAAAGCTGGCTCGCTCATCATCCCAAAAATTAGCCACCTACTGGCACCTTGTTCTCCTCAGTTGGAGTGTTAGCGCCATCAGTTGGAGACTCGTCGGGGTTCTCCGGGGCCTCGTTCGTTTCCGCAGGAGGTGCAATTGCTTCCGCAGGAGGTGCAATTGCTTCCGCAGGAGGTGCAATTGCTTCCGCAGGAGGTGCAATTGCTTCCGCAGGAGGTGCAATTGATTCCGCAGGAACTGGGGCAACAACATTACCTGCGTTCCCAAGGACTGAATTTTCGGCCTCGGTCGTTTCCACGGGAGCGCTCGCCGAAGAACCTCCATCCGAAGCGTAGTTTTTGCCTTCAATGGCGTTTCTCTTTCCCATTAGGATCGCAAGAACCAAGGAGAAGATAAAGAAAAGGGTGCCTAGGTAAACGGTTCCTTTTTGAAGGACATCTGTCGTTTTTGCACCAAAAGCTGCATCGGTCATACCGGCACCAAACGCAGCACCAAGGCCTTCCTGCTTCGGGCGTTGCATGAGGATCACGAGAATCAGCAAAAGACTCACGACGACGTGAGCGATAACCACTAGTGTGATGAAAATGTCTAGCATGGGAGGGCGGGACTCTACCGGCTCAACTCGACTTGTAAAGACGGAGTTTTAAGCAAAATTACCAATTTTATTTAAGAAGCCCTAACAAGATTCGCCGAGCCCATTCATCTCTAATTCGTCGATTTAATGATCTCGTTTTTCAAATTGAGCACATGTCGGAGAGGAATGATTTGCTCATCCGAGATTCCAAACGCCATAATCGTGACGCATTCGTCCTTCTTGATCAAGTGGGCGGCGCCCCCATTCATGATAATATGACCTGTCCCCGGATCACCGGCCTGAACGTAGGTTTCTAGGCGACTCCCAGAAGTCATGGACGTCACGAGAACACGCTCACCCTCCCAAAGCCCAGCCGCCTTCATAAGATCAGAGGGAATCTCAATACTCCCTTCGTAATCAATATCAGCCTGCTTAATGATGGCCCGGTGAAGCTTTGACTTAAGTTGAATGCGCTGCATGGGGGTGACGAAACGAGGAATGACTGCCGCGGTCAAGCGGTGAAAAACTCCAAGATTGAAAAAATACCGCTTGTGCTTAAGATTTTGGCCGACCCATGAGGAAATTGATGCCATTCATCATCAGCTGTGCCGGGAGTTTTTTACCTGCCCAGGAGGCCGGGCCTGCGATTCCTCCCCTTGTGGCAAAAAAGGCACTTCAGTGGATGCAAAACTCAGACGCATCCAAAAGAGCAGCCGCTTACCGCACCTTTCAGCTTTACGGTGATGAGGGAGGCTCGATCTACCGTCGCACTCTCGAAAAAGCACGGACTCTTCACGAAAAAAAGCTCGCAGATATCCTCAGCGACGAACGATCAAACCCTTTCCTAGATCTCCCAGATATTTCAGAAAAATTGAAGGGACATCGCGCGCGCATCTACAAGCTCATTAAAACCGACTATAAAAAACAGCCGGATAAGATTGCGATGCTACGTCATGAGGTCGAAATACTACAAAAAATCAACGGCCGCGCTCGTATGATTGCCGAGAATGACCCTGCATCTCTCGATAAGGCAGTCAAGGGCATCGCAACAGCTCTTGCCGAAGTCTCTCGAGAAGTGAATATCATCGACGAGACTGAGTTCGAGCGCAACCAGCTCGATCTTGATGACGCACTCATGTCGATTTACGAAGGCGAAGTTCACCTCAAAAATAGGGAAGTGATCACGAATATTCGTAAGGAAATCGAATCACAAGTTTCAGCGCGGCTAGACAACAATGCTTCTGGATGGGCCAGTGTATCCCAAAAAGACTTCGCCAACCATCTCAACGAATTTCGTTCGTTATTTGCGCTCACTCCACTCCGCCTAGAGGAAAAACTTTCTGATGCTGCAGTTGGACATTCAAGGGATATGGCCTCGATGGGTTTCTTCGCCCACCAATCTCCCATCCCCAAAAAAAAATCGCCGGGTGACCGGGCTCGACTTGCCGGGTTCAAACACCGCTGGTCAGGCGAAAATATTTTCATGGGATCGGCTTCGCCGGTGGCCGCCTACGATGCTTGGTTTGGCTCCGATGGCCATCGCTTCATCATGTTTGCAAACGGTCCTAATCTGATAGGAATTGGCCCATATGGGAGACACTGGACCATGATGACTGGTAAAAAATAGCCCTTTCCTAAGGTGAGTATCGAAGAACAGCTAAATTACACATTTAAGAGTCAGACGCTTTTAAATGAGGCTTTGTCTCACCCCAGTCTTTCATCAGAAATTCGTCCGGCGCCGCCCGACAATCAAAGACTTGAATACCTTGGAGATGCCGTTGTCGAGCTCGTCATTAGCACNCATCTTTACCACCGCTTCCCTGAATTTCAGGAAGGTGTTCTCACCAAACTGCGTGCTTCAGTGGTTTCAAAACCAGCACTCGCCGCAGCAGCGCGCACCATTGATTTGGGCAGCGCACTTTTCATGAGTAATGGCGAATCTGGAAGCGGCGGACGCAATCGGGACTCTAACCTTGCCGATGCTCTCGAAGCAATGATTGGCGCGATCTATCTAGACAGTGGTCTTGAGGCAGCCAAAGAGGTGAGCTTACAACTTCTCAGCAACCAACTTGAATCCCTAAACCCAAAAAGATCCCAAGGTAACGCCAAAGGTGAGCTTCAAGAAATCCTCCAGAAATTAACCCCAGAGGCACCTTCCTATGAAGTCATCTCGGAAGAGGGGCCACCCCATGACCGGACCTTCGTCTGCGAGGTTACGTGGAGAGGTAAACCTTTGGGTCAGGGCTCTGGCCCGAGTAAGAAATCAGCCGAAGCAAAAGCCGCACAAGCTGCCCTCACCACTCAGATCTGGAAAAGCTAGGCGAGAATCTTACGAATCACCTTCCTCGGCTCCACTCCGGTCAGTCGCTCGTCGAGACCCTGATGCCTCAGCGTGAACCGTTCGTGGTCGATCCCGAGGCAATGGAGAGCTGTCGCATTTATTTCATTAATATGGACCTTGTCCTTAATCGGATTGTAGGAAAAGTCATCTGTTTCTCCAATTTCAGTTCCCCCTTTAATCCCTCCACCAGCCATCCACATACAAAAGTTTTTTGGGTGATGATCTCTTCCGTAGGTTTCACGGCTTAGCTTCCCCTGCGAATAAACAGTCCGCCCAAATTCTCCCCCCCAGATTACAAGAGTTTCATCCAACATGCCTCGTTGCTTAAGATCCTTGAGCAATCCGGCACAAGCCTGATCAGTGTCCAGACATTGGTTCCCCAACTCCTTCGGTAAATTTCCGTGAGAATCCCAACCACGGTGCATGATCTGGACCACGCGCACTCCCTTTTCCACAAGACGGCGGGCGAGAAGAGCACTTGAAGCAAAAGAGCCCGGTGTTTTTACGCGATCGCCATAAAGCCCTAAGGTCGTCTCTTTCTCGTGGCTTAGGTCAGTCAATTCCGGCACGCTAGCCTGCATCCTGAAGGCCATTTCATATTGCGATATACGAGTCTGAATATCCGGATCCCCAAACTTTTCAAACCCTCGTTGATTAAGTTTTCCTAAAGCATCAAGCATCGAACGTCGATCTTGCCGGTCCACTCCTGGCGGGTTTTCAAGATGCAGAACCGGATCATTGCCAGATCTCAAAACAACCCCGCTATTCTTCCCTGGTAAAAATCCGGCCCCCCACATCCGGCTAAATAGAGCTTGAGCATTTGAACCTTTTGGAAAGTTGGGTGTGAGAGCCACGAAAGCTGGAAGATCTTCAGTTTCTGCTCCCAGTCCATATGAAATCCATGACCCCATACTCGGCTTTCCCGGAACTTCGCTACCGGTCATCACAAAAGTACAAGCCGGGTCGTGATTAATTGCGTTGGAATGCACTGCTTTCACCACTGCAATATCATCCACAACCCCTGCAGTATGAGGTAACAACTCACTGACCCATCGCCCACATTCACCATGCTGGGTGAACTTGAATTTCGAAGGCGCTACCGGAAAACGACCCTGTCCACTTGTCATAGTGGTAATACGATTACCCAGAAAATCCTTCGGCAGATCTTTGTTAAATTGTTTATGTAAATTCGGCTTATAATCCCAGGTATCAAGCTGCGAAGGCCCGCCATTCATATGCAAATAAATGACCGCCTTCGCCTTACCAGCAAAATGAGGAAGCGCAGGTAAACCGGGATGCATCGGAGACCCAGCTTGCGAGACACCACGAGAGGCTATCATTGACGCAAGCGCGACACCTCCAAGTCGCATCCCGTTATCACCGAAAAACTGGCGGCGAGTTTGCAAAAGTTGATTTTCAAAAAATGGGTCCATAGCAGTGAGATCAATTACGGACGATCGCCTCATCCGTGTTTAAAATTAAATTGGCCACCAAGGACCATGCGGCGAGCTCAGACGGATCAAGATCTTTTGCAGGCTCCGATTCCCCAAAAGAAATGGCTTTTATCGCTTCCTCTGGTGCGCTCTGATATTTTTTAAATTGCCTTTCAAAGAAACGGACAATGATTTTCTTTTCCTCAATGCTTGGCAGCCTCGAAACGACATTTCTGAAGATGAAGTCTATCCTCTTTTCACGATCACTCACGCTTTTCATAGCCCGTTCCCCCAATCCACGGGCTGCTTCAAAATGCTGCACATCATTCATCAACTGTAAGGCCTGCAACGGTGTGTTACTCCGCTCACGCTTNAAACAGAAT
>JGI26118J46590_1000366_pt1 | contig 10402 bp, 7 predicted proteins | sample AOAMet_66_BLW_10_2_FD_46590 | JGI IMG/M metagenome (IMG submission 46590)
AAATCGAACGTCGTAGGTTTCCATGACAAATGTCATTCCTTGGAAATCCCCATTCCATTTGTCTTGGGCTTCGGCGGTCCCGTCAACTACCCGCCAATGAGCCCAATGAGTATCAATCGCGGGGACTCCGATCTTGTTGAAAAGATAAAGACTAAGAGCCTCATTAAGCCCAAAGGTTAAAGTAGTTCGATTATCAAAGCCTTTTCCAAGCGTGAGGGTTCGCCATTTCTTTGGGTATTTCTGACCAAGTTGATTTCTAGCCTGAAAATAGTATCCATCATTCAGCCGAAATCGCATCGATCGTTTCCCTTGGCCGTAATATCGACCGTTCCCACCTCTTAGGCGGTAGCGAATGTTATCATAAACGACACCGTCGTAGACAATCGTGCCACTCCAGTTGTAAAAAAAACGAGCCTCTCTACCCTGAGTGATTTGCTCAGAGTTATCATAGGCGAAGCACTCGGCGTAGTCCTCCTCTCGTGTGATGAGATGATAGACTGGAAGGGTATTAAGAGTTTCAGCAGACTCTCCGAAATAGTCGGGGATTCCGTNATAGACAAAGTAGGCAAAATTCAGTGAGCGATCGTCTGAAAAAGGAACCTGAACCGATAGCCCAGGAATATCTTCCACCTTGATACGATAACGGACTAGCGCCCGGTGTTGTTGCGGAGGCAAAGTTACGGTGAAGATATTATCGTCAGCGAGTAAATCATCCCCTANTCCATCATCCAACATGGGGAAACTTACCCATCCAGAAATGTAGGCCGGGTTGAGCTGTCGGGACTGCGAGAGATCAATATTTTTATCAACCACGGGAAGAGGAAGATGAGATGGAATGTAGTCGCCCGCTGCAGCAACTTGATATTCTAGGGTGACCGCCGCGACCTTATCAGGGTCGGTAACAAGGGCAGTAATGACAACTGGTTCTGTGGCAGTTGGTTGCTCAGGCAGATGATTGACTTTACGGATGTTCGGAGGCGCATTGGTAGAGTAGACACTGTTCGGTTTTCCTGGGGTTGGACCATCACGGGATGATCTCCAGGAACTCCCTAGCGCATTATCCAAAAGAGGATTGATTAGCTCGATTGATGGACCATCTCCATTTGCTGCCACCGGCCATGGGAAACCGACCTTGTAATCAGTTTCGTCGGCGATCTGATCATTTAAATCGCGTAAATAAACAGTTTCGCCCTCAGAATCTAGCTGGCCACGATACGGACCAATTGCGGTAATACCAAAATTAGAACTCAGAGTGAGAGGGTCTTCGGCAACGACTAGAAAACCACCAGCTGGAATGGTCGTCCCTTCAGGGAAAGAATATTTAATTGCGCCAGAGAGCCGCCACCCGGAAATGTCAGCAGCCGATTTATCTGTATTATAAAGCTCAACAAACTCCTCACGGATTGGATTCTCTGGCGGGTTGAAATGGATTTCATTGACCACAACAAGGGCCAACCCTAACTGCGACCACAGGAGCAGTGAGCAACACAAGAAGAGGTGGAGAATAGAAGGGGGAAAACTATTCAAGACGCAGGAAAAAGTTCGGGAGGGATCAATCTGTTTATAGTTACAGATGATACCCTCCCGTAAGAGATTTTTGTTCTTAACCTTCTACTTGCGGCGACGCAGGAGAAACAGTCCGGCAAGACTGACGAGTGCTATGCTTGATGGCTCCGGGACGGCATCTCCCGACGTTTTGAGACTCCAATCGTCAATCCCGATATTAGGTTTAAACTCAGAAGCTCCCCACTTGAAGACTTCCACTTCCACGAAGTTAGTGATCGTGTCTCCGATTGGCCCATCAATTCCCCCTCCTGAGTAGAAAGATATTGGATCACCTCCGTTGACAGAGTAAGTCAGATCAATCGTATCCGACGCTGTATTGTAGGCATTTGAAAGGGTGAGAAGATCACCATTAGCCACACTGATACGGGTGTTCGGCTGAATGTTACCACCACCACCGTCAAAGTCGTTATGGAATAGACGCATGTCTCCGAAACTATTTAGAACGACCTCTGTAAAGCCTTCGGATCCGAAGCTTTTCCATTTAAAATCAGACTGTGTGTTGTCACCTCCAAAACCAAATTCATTGAATACGACAGAGACACTGTTTACGTAAGATGAATCGAGTTCGCCAGCAGTTGATCGGCTAATCTTGGGATTGCTTCCGCCACCTTGATTGGCTGTTAGACCGTATTTGCCATCGCTTATTCCGAGATGTCCTCCCTCAAACGATTGCTGGCGCCATCCTTCATCGAGAGGACCTGAAAAATCGTCACTGAATGTTAAGATAGCTCCTTGGCTGCTGCCGAGCAAAGCTGCGCTTAGGAAAGCGTATGTTGTTGGTCTTTTCATATGTTCTCTTGTTTGGGTGTTTGAAATGCTTTGGGAGTGGAAAAATCACCTGTCGCACCAGCGATCTAATTAAATCGATCTTTAATCCTCAAGGCCGCTAACTTGAGGATTTGAGCCATTCTTTGTAGAAATTGAACCAACGTCCTAATCTTTGAGGATTAGGAAGCATTTAAGTTGATTAGATGCGGTTGCAACTTATTCGGATCCCTTTATAAAATAACCATGACTCAACGGGTGATTGAATATCCTTCAGAGGGCTTTGAGGGGCTTATCTTTGATCTAGATGGGACCTTGATTGACTCGATGGAAGCCCATTACGAAGCCATGGGTCAGGCCTTAGAGGAAGAAGGCGGAATAGGCCTCTTCACGGAAGAGCGTTATTCTGAACTGGGAGGAAAACCAGCTGCTGATATCGTGAACTTATTAAACCTTGAAAATGGATTGAGCATGGATGCTCAGAAAGTTTGTGAACGACAACATGAGATCTTAGAAGGAAAGGTAAAATCTTTTAAGGCCATCCCTGAAGTTGCAAATTACGCGGAAAGATATCGCGGAAGAATCCCAATGGCGGTGGCAAGTGCGGGGACGAGTAAAATGGTAAAAGCCTCTTTGAGGAGCGTAAACATGCTTTCATGGTTTGACGTTGTTCTTGGTTCCGATGAGGTCAAAAATGGAAAACCATCACCAGATATTTATCTCGAAGCCGCACGGCGTCTTAAAGTTGATCCAGGAGCTTGCGTTGTTTTTGAGGATAGTGAGGCAGGCGTACGCGCGGCACGCTCTGCAGGAATGAAAGTGGTTGTTGTGCCTCCAAAGGGCTGAGAGAAAAGAAGCNGTTAGTCTCTAATTTCTTCACCGCTGTTAAACCTAGTTTAGTGACTGAGAATTGGTGAGACACAACGAGAGTCAGGATTCCTTTAAAATATCCCGGACATGACTATTTTTCGAATGCTCTTCCTCTTACTGGCTTTCAATACTTCACAGTCAAAAAATCAGCCAAACATCATGATGTTTTTAGTGGATGATATGAGAGTCATAGAACGCTCAGTGGCGATAAGGTCTTATACGAATCCATGTTTGGATAGAAGTTTCTTGTATGTCCAAGTATGAGGGGTCGTTGCCAGTCTGATTGCTTTGGCCACTTTGGCAATTGTGCTCCCGGTAGCCCAAAATCTATTTAGGTAGGAGATGTGATGGAACTGTCACAAAGAACGTCTGAGGCGATTCGGCGGCACAATCTACGGATTTATGAATCACGAATGTGACGAGAATGTCACCCGAAGCTTTTTGAGTGAATACGCAGGCAGATTAGTAGTTTTAGCGCACAGCAATATAAGTCTGTTGAAAAATAAATAGTTAATCAAAAACTGAGCAAAAGAGATAACGTATGAAAGCAAAACTTCTTATTCTTCTTACCCTTGCGGGTGCCACAGCCCTAATCAGTATTTCATACACCAAATGAGCACAATACTACAAATTTTAGGAGCGTTAGGCATTTTCCTTTTTGGCATGAAAGTCATGTCTGAGGGGGTTCAGAAATTCGCTGGAGCCAGAATGCGCGCTGCGCTCTCTTCCATCACTGGAAATCGGTTCAAGGGAGTTCTTACAGGTCTGGTCACAACTGGATTGGTGCAGTCTTCCTCGGCGACGACTGTACTCGTTGTTTCCTTTGTTAATGTGGGGCTCCTAACGCTAGTTGAGTCAATCGGAGTCATCATGGGGGCGAATCTTGGAACGACTCTAACTGCGTGGATTATCGCTGCGGTCGGAAAGTTCAGCGTCGCCAAGATAGCGATTCCGATTATCGGGGTCGGTTTTCCGATGTTTTTTGTCGGAAAAGGTAAATGGAAATCGTTAGGTGAATTCATTCTTGGTTTCGGCCTTCTTTTCTTGGGTTTGGGGGAGCTGAAGAACGCAGTTCCTGATTTGAAATCTGGCGTTAAGAGCGACCAAGGTGTTATTGAGATGCTTCAATATTGGATCGGTCTTCTCAGCAACAAGGGCTATTTGACTTACGTCCTCTTCATGATCGCTGGAGTTGTTCTGACTTTGGTCGTGCAATCTTCATCTGCAGCGATGGCGATAACGATTACTTGTGCAACTCAGGGATGGTTTGGAAACGATCCCTTCGAGGCATTCAAAATTTCGGCCGCCGTGGTCCTAGGTGAGAATATTGGAACGACGGTGACAGCTTGGTTGGCCTCGCTGGGGGCGACGACGGACGCTAAGCGAGCTGCGAGAGCCCACTTCCTATTTAATATGATAGGAACGGTCTGGATGCTAGTGGTCTTTTTGATTTTCACCCAGATCGTATGGAATATTGCTCAGAATCTTCCTGATAGTTTTAAATCAGCAAAGAAAGAGTTTTCCTCTAACGAGATCGCTTTTGCCACTGCCATTTTTCACACCTCGTTTAACCTAATTAATATCGCAGTTCTCGTGTGGTTTGTTCCGCAAATTGCGAGAACGGTCGAGAAATGGGTGAAGCCTGACAAAGATGCTCCGAAGGATGAAAAGCGCCTTCGCTATATCTCGCAGAATCTTGTTGATCTTGGGGAGCTAAACCTTGCCGAGGCTGAAGATTCAGTCCGGAAGATGGCGACCCACACTAACGATATGTTTGAGGGATTCATTAAGATCTTTGATCAACCGGCTTCGGATCTCTCCTTTGAGGTTTCCCGGCTCAAGAAAATGGAAGACGAGGCTGACTTGATGATGGAGGATATTACAGAATATCTCGTGAAGTGTGTCGCTAGGGATATGAATCATGAAAATGCATCCCGTGTTGCGGCCATGATTCGCATTGTAACCGAGTTGGAGGAAGCCACTGATTGCATTTACCGTCTCGTTAAACTTACTGAGCGCAAATACAACAAGGGGTATCACTTCACCGATCATCATGTTGAAAAAATTGGGGAGATTACCAAAGTGGTGGGTCAGTCACTTCAAACAGTCGAGACCTACCTTCTCAATAAGACGCCAGACGATGTGATTTCGGCGGTTGAATCACTGGAAAAACAGTCCAAAAAGATGCGTAAATCTTTTAATAAACAGGCTGTTAAGCGGATGTCGGAAGGTGATATTCGAGTTGAGATGCTTTACACCGATATCAATACCCAGCTGAAGACTCTTGCAAATCACGCTCGCGGAGTGATGGAGGCAAGTGATTCGGTAGTGGTTGATAAATAGATAAGGAGATTACTCTTCAAAGGGCCCAGTTGTGAGTTGCCACGACTGGGTTCTTTTCTGATCTGGCCTCGTCACTTTCCAGTTGTTGAGCGATGAAGACCTAATGAAGCCGATTGTGATTTTGGGGGCTGGCCTATCAGGGCTCGCATGTGCTGTGACTCTACAGAGACATGGACGGGAAGTTCTTCTTCTTGAGGCTTCTGCGATGGTCGGAGGCCGGGTGTAAACCGATACGGTTGATGGGTTTCTGCTCGATCGGGGCTTCCAAGTTTATCTAGATGCCTATCCGGAAGCTGGAGAGATGCTTGATTTGGCGGCTTTGGACCTTAGAGCGTTTGAGCCTGGAGCGCTTGTTTTTAATGGTTCAAAACTATGTCGGGTGATGGATGTGTTTCGTCGCCCAAAGGACTTGATGTCGTCGGCGTTGGCGTTGCCACCAATGCTGCCGCGGTGGGTCGTCTGGTAGATGGCTTCGGTGCTTTCGAGCCGGATTGGCGCGCGGTGACTAATCTCTATTTTGAAGCTGAAGCTTCTCCACTTGATGGAGTAATTATTGCTCTCAATGGTACTCAGAGTGGGAGGGTGAACAACGNTGCGGTGATGAGTGATCTTGCGCCAGATTATGCTCCAAATGGGAAAGCTTTGATTTNAGTTTCAGTTCTTGGTGAGAACGAGGAAAGAGATCTCACTTGCGTAGTCTAGGAAGAACTTAAGGAATGGTTTGGAGAAAAGGTCCTAGCTTGGAAACATCTCAGGACTGATCTGATCAGAGAGGCTTTGCCGACTCAGGAAGAAACAAACTTAATCGGGTTTCGGGAAATCGGTGGCGTGTTCGTCTGCGGGGACCATGCCATGAGTGCCTCGATAGAGGGTGCGATTAGTTCTGGGAAATCAACCGCTGAAGCCATACTGGCTATTTCTTAATTGGAGGTAGCGGTGGGAGCTTCATGTCCTTAGGAGATCGTTTACTTGTTTTGCGTTCGAATGGAGTTCCAAACTTTGTGAAACCTTCTATGGCATCGCAAAGCGCGCCCGGAAGGTGAACAAGAACGCCGAGATCCCGGAGACGCTTATGGTCGACCCAATCTACCACCTCGCCGCCTCGCTGCTGCACGATGCCATTGCCGGATTTAACTCAGGCGGCAGCTTCGACGAAGCGATCGTGATCCAGACCCGCGACAAGGAAGTCGATGCCGCCCACAAGAAACTGGCAAAAAAGCTCACGAGACGGATGGAGGCCGACCCAGAGCACGTCAAGGATTACCTCAACCTGCAGTTTATTATCCGCTTCATTGAGCGCATCGGTGACCACGCCAAGAATATCGCTCAGGACACAATCTACACCGAGTCAGCGGTGGACATCCGCCACGGTGGCGACCTGCCTGAGAGCGACTAGATCTATGGCCTCGCCGTCCTCCAGGGTTCTGGCTGCGCGGAGTTTATCCTTATATTATTTCTGGCAAGATCAAGGTGAGGTCTTAATTTTTCCTAAGGTTTAGGAAATAAAAAAAATGTGGGCGGCTGTAAGGTCGTCCACATTTTTTTGTTTTGAAATCGCTTTGTAAATCCTAGAAGAAGGTGCGGTAGGCGAACCAATAAGTGGTTCCGGTGACCTTACCTTCTTCGGCATTCAAATCGTCATACTGGATGCCAGTCATGATTTTGGCGTTGTGATCACAGAGGAGGTAGTTGAGTCCGAGATAGTAGCTGTGGTGTTCGTTGCCTCGTCCTCCACCCACATCAACAGTGGGATCGGCATGATTGCGGCGTAGGTAACGACTTGATGTGCGAACGCCTTCATTTCCAGTGGAAGCGGAATACTGGTATTGAAACCCGAGTTGTAAGCGGTCTGGGATGATATAATAATAAGGAGTGATGACCGCGGCCCAGAAGTGACCCTGGCGTTCCGCCTTAGTGACACCATTCGCTTCATCGCCATTGTCTCCAACGAAGCCTTCAGTCATGACACCCCATCGATCAGCCACGTATTCCGAACGCAATGAAAGAGCCCACTCGTATGTCCATTGGTTTTCTTGGCCAACGCCTGAGTCGTTGTAAAGGAAGTCTGCAACTAGCTTGTGCTCATCATTCATTTGATAGCCAAGGGTTCCTTGATATGCTAGGCCTTGATTCCATTTGGCATCGAACTCAGGATTCTCTTCCGTGCTGTAGAGGCCGAGGAGAAAGTCCCAATCCTGTTTGATCGCACTCAATTTAAAACCAGTTGGCCGAATCCCATCGACGTAGACCTTATTAGACACACCAGAACGCTCAGCGGTAACGATCTTTTTAGAGGATTCGTAAGATTCTCCACCTAAGTCGAATTTTGGAACTCCATAAAGAAGATGAAGCTTATCGAGCGAATTTAAGTTGAGGGCTTTCTTAAGATCAATACCAACAAAACACTCGTCGAGGTTTTCGTAACCCCAGGTGAGATCTCTGCCTTTTGGCCGATTATCGAGTCCCATGTTTGCGGTGAACTTAAGATTAAAATAGTCGAGAAACTTTATTTTGTTTCCGATTCGGATGCGGCGAACTTCGGCAAAGTCGGTTTCAAAATCGCGCCCATTGACATCATTGCCATCAAAGGTAGCGGCTTGGAAGTTGATCCGTCCGTGAACTTTGAATTCTTGAATCCAAGGATTGTCATCATCTTTATACAACTTGCCCATATTGACGAAGGCGTCACAAAATTCAGAGGTAGGGTCGCCGGAGGAGATATTTCCTAAATCTGCGGCTATATCACCGCCAAACGAGGGTATCGTGAGGGCTGACAGTAGGAATGACTGGGCAAGCAATTTATGTTTTACTTTATTCATATTGGTGTGTTTTCCTTTTTGTTTCGCATTAGATTTTTGGTGTTTCTGCCCTTGGGAAGTTCGATAAAATCATGACGATTTCATCACCAAGANATTTACAATGTGACAATACTGCTTAAAACCCAAAAAATAGTTGTCACAAAATCGTCACAGTAGGGATGAGGGGTTATTGCTCGTGCAGGTTTCCCAATTTGATGCTTATGTATCAGAGGTTCAATCTATTGATGACGAAGAATAAGTTCGTGGATGCAGGCGTTTCTCGATTTCCCAATCTTCCCTGATCATCGAAAGCAGAGAGTCTCTGGGATGTCAACAAGGGGGACGGGAGCTTCCTTTAGGTAAAGTTTCGCCAACTTTTCGAGACGAGGTGTCCCTGCTTCCAAGGTTCCTGCTGTTTTTCACTGTTCCTTGGTTGGGATCTTTCGCTTTCTTGCTCTCACCATGAATTTCCCGCTCGCTGTCTTCTCGACAACGCCCACAGCGTTGCTAAGAAAGCTCTGGGAATTCCTTTTCTTCAGGGATTTGGATTTATTGTGTAAAAATTGTAAAAGCCCCACCAAAAACTATTAACGCCCCAAAAACTCGCCCTTCATGAAAAAATTTCAATGCATCTTCATCTTTCTGGTTTTCAACGCTTTACAGGCAAAAAACCAGCCAAACATTATGGTGTTTTTAGTAGATGACATGGGTGTGATGGACACCTCGGTGGCATTTTTGACGGATAGCAAAGGAAACCCGAAGCGCTACTCGCTGAACAAATTTTACCGGACGCCATCGATGGAACGGCTAGCGAAGCAAGGTGTGAGGTTTAATCAGTTCTATGCCATGAGTGTGTGTTCACCTTCTCGGATTTCTCTGCTGACAGGGCAAAATGCAGCCCGACATGGCGCAACGAATTGGATTAACCCATCGTCGAATAATCGAGGAAAGTTTGGTCCTCCGAAATGGAATTGGAAAGGACTCAAAAAAGGAGAGGTTACCTTGCCTGGCGTTTTGGCTCAGGAAGGGTATCGGACGATTCATGTGGGAAAAGCTCATCTCGGTCCGAAAGGAAGCGAGGGCGAGGAGCCTCTAAATGTTGGCTTTGAAGAGAATGTGGGTGGGGCGGCTTTTGGGGCGCCTGGTAGTTATTATGGCAAGGCAGGGTATGGAGCGTTGACGAAGAGAAGGTCGCACGCGGTCCCGCATTTGAAACAGTATCACGGGAGCGAGACATTTTTGACAGAGGCGCTGACTTTGGAGGCGAAGAAGCGAGTGGCGCAGTCCGTGAAGGACGGGAAGCCTTTCTTTCTTCACCTTGCTCATTACGCGGTGCATGCCCCTTTCCACTCAGATCCGCGCTTTGCGAAGAATTATGAGAAGTCGGGGAAACCTAAAAATGCGCAGGCTTTTGCGACCTTGATTGAAGGCATGGATAAGTCGCTGGGTGATATGCTAGATTATTTTGAAGAGCTGGGAGTGGCGGAGAATACGCTTGTCATTTTCCTTGGTGACAATGGTTCTGACGCCCCTTTGGGACATCAACACGAGGTGGCTTGTGCAGCACCGTTGCGGGGGAAGAAGGGTGCGCATTATGAGGGTGGAATGCGTGTGCCCTTCATTGCGTCATGGGCGAAGCGGAATGATGACTTGGCAGCCCAGAAGGCTCTGGCAATTCCGGCAGGTGTGATTCAGCCGCAGGTTGCTTCGGTAGAGGATATCTTTCCGACTGTTCTAAAAGCGGTGGGAGTAAAGAAACCTGAGCGTCATAAAATCGATGGATCCATGTTACAGACTCTGTTGACGGGTGAGCGAGATGAGGAGCGCAAAGAGCAATTCCTGATGCACTATCCACACGGGCCACATCGCAGCAACTATTTCACGGTGTGGCGTGATGGCGATTATAAGGTGATTTATCATGCATTACCTGAGACGAAGACCACAGGCAACCGGGTGCAGTTTAGTGGTGGAAATTATGAGGTCTATCATTTGGCGAACGATCCATTTGAGGAGCGTAACTTGGCGGCTGTAAAATCGACTTTGCTGAAAAAGATGATGGC
>JGI26118J46590_1000368_pt1 | contig 10371 bp, 4 predicted proteins | sample AOAMet_66_BLW_10_2_FD_46590 | JGI IMG/M metagenome (IMG submission 46590)
AAAGACTAGACGATTTCATCGTAAAAAAAGGTTTGAGACAGACTTCCCAAAGGGATGAGATTCTCGAAATCATCTTCGCTTCCGATGAACACTTCACCCCGGATGAACTTTTTGACCGGCTTCGCAATGCCGGCTCCAGAGCCTCCCGCGCCACCGTCTACCGCACACTGGGGCTTCTCGTAGAAGCTGACCTCATTCACGAAATCGAACTAGGTGATGGTCAAACTACCTACGATCCAAATTTTGTCGATCACCCCAATCACAACCACCTCATCTGCGTTGATTGCGGCAAAGTTGTAGAATTCGAGGATACCCACCTTGATCTCCAAAACGATTGCCTGACCCGACGACTGGGTTTCCGGCCTGTTCGCCAAAGCCTCCGGATTGAAGCCGCCTGCGAACGCCTTCGCAACGAGGGGAACTGCCCGGATCTCATCCAGGCCCGCGTCAAAGGAAAACGCCTACCAAACCGAAAGAAATGAAGCTGATTTTCTGCCTTTTTTTAGGCCTCAGCCTAGCTTCCCATAGCCAACTTCGAATCGAATCCAAGGGGTTCAACATGAATGAAAGTGATCTTCGTAGCATTTTCAAATCTACTCTCACTGCACTTCCCAAAGCTGAAAACTTTAAGGACCCGTCACTCTTTGTATCCAAACACCAGCGAGGGCCCATCACTCTATTTCAGCGGACTCCACGCGGAGAAGTTGCGATTCAGCTAAACTCCGGAAACTACTATTACTCGCAGTGTATCTATCAATTTGCTCATGAACTCGCTCACGTCCGAGCTAATTTCCAACCGATTGACCACGAAAACAAGTGGCTTGAAGAAACTCTTTGTGAAACTGCATCGCTCTTTGTCCTTCGCAAGCTCAGCAAAGAATGGGAGAAAAGCGCACCCAATGACGCATTAAAAAATTACCGGAAACATCTCGCCACATACTCCGCGAAAGTAATGAAATCACGCAAAATCCTCACAACAAAAACCTCCCCGAGCTTCTATCAAAGACACAAGGAGACTCTTAGAAAGTCGGCAACCGAGCGAGAACTTAACGGGGCCTTCGCTAACCTCCTTCTTCCTCTCTTTGAAAAAGAACCAATACATTGGAAGATTCTTCCTAAATTCCCCCGGATCAGAGGATCCAATCTTGCCGAACATTTTGCAGCCTGGCGCAAAGCCACTTCAGAAAATCACCATGGTTTTCTAAATCGTTTCGAAACACTCTTTCTGAAAAAATAGAGACCGCGCAACCTTTTCCAGTTTTAATTCTTTGTGACATCTGGAAACCTCTCGCCATGACTATCGGCCCCATTGAAAACATCTCTGGCATTCCACTCGGAATCCTCGGAACCCATCTTGGCTTTCTAGAGGCCTTGGTCCCAGACGATAACGGAATGCTCCCCCGCAATAATGATGGCGAATTTGTAATCGCTGCCGGGGCCCGTGAACTCATCGAACTATCCCCAGTTAAAATTGATCTAATACAAATTTCATCTTTTGGCACAACCAACCCCGATGAAAAAGACGCGCTGATCGCAGCTGTTCGTGACCTCGGCCTAGAACCCCAACTCGTCATGATGGTCGGAGGAGTCAATCCAATGAATCCCGACGATGAGGACGAAGCCCTCGCACAACTTATGGTCAATCTGGGGGCGGCCCTTCGTAACAATATCGCGCAGGTCAATTCAACCTCAGTGGAAACCTGGATGGAAGGCACCCCCCCTTCTAGTGAAGAGGAATTCGAGGCTAGAGTCGCCCAGAACATCAAACTCCACCTCCGCGCTTACGAGGAAGCTGGACTTGCCGATTCTTGCATCGACAATTGGAACATCGAATTCCTCCGCCCCGGTGAATTCCAAAACTTCACTTCCCTTGCCAAGCTCCGGCCTATTTTGACCGGCCTCAATGAAAAAATTGGCAGACCGTTTTTTAAGGCTCTTATTGACGCAGCCCACTGTGGTGACTCCGGCCTGAGTATCCAAGAAAATGAGTTTATAGTGGCCTCAATGGGTGAAGCCGATGAGATCGGACCTTTCCACTGTTCGGTTCCAACAACCCGTGGATGCCTTTCTTCAGATGATGGATGGGTCGGCGCCCTACTCACCGCGAACGCCACGACCGGAAAACTACCCAGTGCCTTTGTGGAACTTTTCCGCCACGACGATCCCGTCCTAGAGCCACTGCGCAACCTTGACCCAGGCCACGGCATCGACACCACTCTCGGACGCAGTTATAACGAAGTGATGGTCGATGGGCTTATTGATACCGTCCGCCGACTCAACAATCTCAAGAACCGGGGAATTCTTTAGTCGGAACCTTTCACTTCTTTCGAACGCCTGGTCCATGATCGGGATTCGTGCGGCCACCAAAATATTTATCACGAATCCATTTGGGCTGCCAAACGTCCAGCCGACGTTTTGAATTGTCGTAAACAAGCTCTTTGGGCTCCGGGTTTTCAATTTTTAGCGGAGACTTGTCACCGTATCTTGCTCTCGCCACGCTTAGCATTGAATCCAACATAGCAGCTGATTTGATAGCGCCCTTACCTTCAAGTGGCCGCATTTCATCTGGATCCTTCTCTAGATCGAAAATCTCCCGATGAGCGATCTGTGGGAAAATATTTAGCTTCCACTTGCCCCAGCGAATCGATCGCTGATGATTTTGAAAGGGCAGAAACACATAATCATGTATCGGCCTACCCCCTTTCATCAAGGGCTGCAAATTCGCAGAGTCAACCTGCATCGGTGGCTCAATCCCCGCAAGACCAAGGACGGTCCCATAGAGGTCATGAACATATGAAAACTTCTCAGTTGACTGACCAGCTGGCACTTCAGGCCCCCAGATAATCAAAGGGCACTTCATACTGTGCTCATAAATACTTTGTTTTCCAAGCAGCCCATGGCTTCCCATCGCAAGGCCATGATCAGCAGTATAAATCACGTAAGTATTATCAGCATGAGGACTACCTTCCAGAGCTTTCATGATCTTCCCCACTTGCTCGTCAAGGTGAGTGATTAAACCATAATACTCACAAATCTGGTCGCTAACAACCTCCTTGGTCCGGGGCCATGGTGCCAGACTTTCATCACGCCCCGAGGATACGACAGGCCCAATCTTAAAGGGATGCTGAGGAAGGAAATTTTTAGGAAGCGGTGGACGATTTTGATAATACATTTCACGATACTTCTCTGGAGGGTTTCTGGGATCGTGTGGAGCCATGAATGCCACGTAGAGAAAGAAATTTTCTTCGGTCTTTGCTCCTTCAATGAACTTTACGGCATCATTAGCGAAGACCTCACTTGAGAAGCCCCCTGCAGGGCTCTTCCCCGAGAGTTTTCCACCAGAAAAATTTTGCACTTCGAAATCAGCATGATTCGCCATCCCGCCCAAATACACCGATGAACCCTCAGAAAAAGCACGCTTCAGGGTTGCTTCTCCATTATGCCATTTCCCAATAATGTGGGAGCGATAGCCTCCTTGTTGGGTTAGATATGATGGCAGAACCTTGGCATCTCCCCAATTGGAACCCGGATTCTTCTTGGGCAAATTCAACCACTGCCTCCCAGTCATCAGCATGGCCCGACTTGCCACGCAAACCGCCCCGCTGAAGGAACCAGCACAGTAGTTATTGCGAAAGCTAAAACCGCGCTCAACCAACTGATCAAGATTTGGAGTCCTGATATGCTGATTCCCATGCGCCGCGATCGTGTCCACCTTCTGATCGTCTGCAAAAAGAAAGATAAAATTAGGTCGCTTCCTCCTGAGCTTGTAGTGCAGCTGGGCTACTTTTCCCATATAATGGTCCATTCGGAATTCAACCGCCGATTTCTGGATGTGCCCCCTCGACTTTTCGATTTCACCAAGCGCCTCATAGTAAAGCCCCAAGTAAAGGTGGGCATAACAAAGTTGGTTCCGTAATAAGAGGCCTTCCGCATTTTTTGAAGCCGCATCCAGAATATCCTGCGAAGTTCCCTTTCCCGCAAAAAGATCATGAACTTCCTTCATCGGCACGCGTGAGTCACCAACTATCGGAATTAAGGCTTTCCGGGCTTTTTTAACTGATCCTCCTTCGGCGCGCACCACGCACAAAAAATGCCATGCCGCATTCTCAACATCATTTCGATTCACCTTCTGATGCAGCTCAAATTGCTTAACTCCTTTCTCGAACTCATTCGCGTAGTAAAAAGCCAACCCACGCTGCCAATGATAGGGTTCACGAAAAGGCTGCGCGACAATTTCTAAATCCCAGCTTTTGATAGATTCATCAATCCGGCCCGCGAAAAAGTGTTCCTCTCCGCGCGCGTATAAATCCCGCCCATTCGGATCATTTTCCTGACCAAACATTCGTGAAACAGTCGCTAAAACCAGCAGAAGCCATAATCTCATTCCTTTAATTAGCACGAAGAAGCATCAACCTTCGATTTAAATTTATCAGAGAGTTAGTTCCTTTCGTTAGACGTTCGAGACCTTTAAAAACAAGGGCGATCTATTTTATTGGTTTGCNTCTAGGATGACCTCTCGCTTCGTTTTTAGTAAACTTAGGATCCGCTCGAGGGCTGCTGCAAAACTCATACCATTTTTGCCACCCCAAATTTCACAACCTTCCTCGGCCTAAGCCTCTAGGTCGCCAAACGTTTTTCCGAGTTGTGAAGAACTCGATTTCTATTATGATTTTCAAAGGGCGTTAGTGTTTGTATTTNCCAGCTCAAAAATCTTAGCAACTTTGGCTTGAGGACTTCCCTTAAACTATCCGTGACACTTCACCCTCCAACTTACCCGTAAAAGCAATTCAATTTTAATATCTCAAAAGAAACTCAGTGAAGATGCGTCTCAGGAAACCTCTTTTCTAACTTCCGAATTTTTAGCCCCTCAAATGAATCCATCTTCCACCATTTTCACCCTATTCTTGCCCTTCCTAATTTTCACTGTCAGAGCCGACCTCCTCGTCCACTATGCTTTCAATGATCTAGACGGATCGATTGTATTTAACCAAGGCTCTAGAGGAAATGGGACGAAGGTTGGTGGTGCGACCTATGGCGAAGGTAAAGACGTAACCTTTGGCCAAGCATTTTACGGAAACCGTACTGGAGCTAATGACGGCTACATCCAAACCGGCCTTACAGGAACAGAATTAGGAATGGGGCCAAACTCAGTCTACACTGCCATGGCATGGGTGAATTGGTCGGGCCCTCGTGGCAATGTAGACCACATGATCTTTGGTCAAGAAGACGGTTCAGGAAATGGTAGCCAGCTTCACCACGGAATCCGTGCTGATAGCACCGCGAATGTTCATTACGGTGGCTGGGGAAATGACCTAAACGACGCTGGGACAGTAACTCCTGGTGAGTGGACTCATCTTACTTGGTCTTTCGACGGTAACGATAAGGTGGTCTTTGTCAACGGGGTCGAAACTTCCCGCGGCAACGGTAGCACCATGTCAGGACATGCTCTTCCTGTAATTATCGGGGGTCACGGACGTGACGCTGCTGATCCAGCTGGACAGAGCTTTAATGGGGCAATTGATGAGGTGAAAATTTTCGACCAAGTCCTTTCTGCAGCAGAAGTTCAAGCCGAAATGTCCGTTGCTCCCGTTACTCCCCAACCCCCAACCGATATCGCCCTCAGCAATACAAATCTCGCCCCCAATTCAGCTTCAAACACTTTAGTCGGCACGCTAACTACGAGCGACCCTAATGGGGATAATGCCCACACTTACTCGCTCGTCTCGGGTCCAGGTGGCACCAACAATGATCTTTTCACGATCATCAATAGTGATGAACTCCGCGCGGTGTCGCTCTTGGGTGGATTTGGAACAAGTTATTCCATCCGAATTCGTACTACTGATGGTGATAGTCTGACAAGAGAGGAGTCATTTTCCCTTAAAGTGGAATCCGCAATGGCACCTACCGCCATCACCTTACCAATAAATACTCTTCTTCAAGGAACTCCTTCGGGCACTGAGCTCACCAACTTCATCACCGAAGACCCCAATAACGCCGACAACCATACCTACCAGCTCGTGGCGGGAACCGGGGACACAAATAATGCGCTTTTCACTATTAATGGAAGCACCCTCAGGACGGCATCATCACTTCCAAACCTCGGATCAAATCTTTCTTTTAGAGTCCGCAGCACCGACCTATCTGGCCTCGCAATTGAAGCAGTTTTTACTCTTTCTGTTGTGAGCTCTTCCGTTCGTATCAATGAATTTTTAGCTAATAGTAGTTCGACGAGCCTTTCCGACGAAGATGGCGATACTCCCGACTGGATTGAACTCCATAACCCTGACGGCAGATCAATTAGCCTCGGTGGCATGTATCTTACCGACGATCCCAGCAATCTCACCAAATGGCTCATGCCCAACATCAGCCTTGGCGGAAATGATTATCTCATCATCTTTGCATCCTCAAAAGATCGCCGTCCCACCAACGGGGATAATCTTCACTCCAATTTCAGCCTCAATGCCGGCGGAGAATATGTCGCTCTGGTTGCAGCAGATGGCTCTACGATCCTCTCTGAAGTTGGCTCATCGGCCCAAGACTACCCGTCGCAAAAAGCGGGAATCGCTTATGGCTTCTTCGGTGAGCCTCTCCAAATCGGATACCTTCTCAAGCCAACCCCAGCTGCCGAAAATGACTCATCTAGTGGTATCGCAGGTTTCGTCAAGGATACCGACTACAGCATAAGTCGTGGATTTTACGATGATCCTTTCCCACTCGTCATTTCCTCCGCCACTCCGGGAGCGATCATTCGCTACACCACCGATGGTAGCTGGCCTAGCGAAACGAATGGAGCCATCTATTCGACTCCTATCATGGTGGACCGAACCATGGCAGTGAAAGCCCTTGCTTATCGGTCTGGATTTGTTTCCACCAACATCGATACCCACACTTATATCCTCGTCAATTCCGTGGCTGATCAAACAGCTTCTAACACCCGGAGTGTTTACGGACTTCCATCTAACTGGGGTGGCCAGAGTCCCTACTACGGGATGGAAAATAATGCTAACGTCAATCCAGACGATATCACCGATGACCTTAAGACCGTCCCCAGTCTCTCAATCGCAATCGACTCGAACGATATGTTCGGTGGATCTGGAATTTACTCCAATCCCGGATCTTCCGGTCAATCGTGGGAGCGTAAAACCTCTCTCGAACTTGTGGACCCAGCCGATCCAACCGGANCCGGAAACTTCCAACAAAACTGCGCAATCCGGATTCAAGGAGGAGCTTTCCGAAGCTTTGGCCTTACTCGAAAAAAATCATTTCGTGTTCTCTTTAAAACTCAGTTTGGAACAAGTGATCAACCTACCGGGGGACAAGGGTCACTCAAGTTCCCTCTCTTTGGAACCGACCCCGGGGTCGCCCAAGAATTTCAGACTCTGATTTTTCGGATGGAGTCAAACGACGGATGGCAATGGTCGGGAGCTGGCAGCCAGCCACAATATGCCCGAGATGAGTTTGGACGCAGGGTCCAGCGGGCCCTCGGGCAGCCCGCTTCTCACGGCCGCTACCTTCACATATATATCAACGGAGTTTACTGGGGACTCTATAACGTCGTCGAACGCCCTGATTCGAGTTTTGCCGAAAGCTATATCGAAGGTGCCGATCGAGATCTCTGGGAAGGTCAAAATTCCGGAAGTGCCATCAACGATGCTTCCAATCTGAGCAACTGGAACAACCTCCGGAACGCAGTGGGCAATATTACCTCAGCCGGATCCAACGCCGCCCGCGATGCTGCTTTTCTCAAAGCTTGTGGATTCAACCCGGATGGCACCCGAAATTCTCTCTACCCCATTTGGTGCGATCCCTCCAACAATGCCGATTATTTCATCACCAACTGGTACGGCGGCAATAGCGACTGGCCCAATAAAAACTACTACGGGGGCATCGACACCCAGAGCACTCGGAGTGGTTTTAAATACTTCATGTGGGATTCGGAATGGTCCCTCTTTCTTCGCTCCAGCACAAACTACAACCGCATTACCGATTACCGGGGGATCGCCGCGGCCAACAATGCTCTTCAAGACAGCCCCGAGTTCCGCCTTCGCTTTGCTGATCGGGCCCACCGCGCTCTCTTCAACGATGGTCCACTCACTCCGACAAACGCCCGCCGACTTTACGATGAAGTGACCGCGCAACACCGTAGCATCCTAAATCCCGAAGCCGCACGCTGGGGCGACCAACACGGTGGCAATCGGAATATTTCCGACTGGGAGGGCGAATACAATCGCATCGTGAACAGCTGGTTTCCAGTACGCGATAAGCTATTTTTAGACTCCCTCCGTTCCTCCGACCTCTACCCTCGTGTCGAAGCTCCAGTTTACAGCCAACACGGGGGTTCTCTTCCTTCCGGCACCGGTCCCACCCTGCGTGTGCCTTCCTCCGTCACTCAAATTTACTATATGTTTGGTCAAAGCGATAATGACCTCACCGACTACGCCCACTCCCTCGACCCTCGCCTTACCGGGGGTGCTATCAACCCCGCAGCTACCCTTATCACCCTCGGTGGTGGGGGCGGTGGCGGGCCAACAACAACTGTCTTCGTCGATAGCGGTGACGATTGGAAATACCTCGACGACGGCAGTAACCAAGCCACCGCCTGGCGTGCCGCCGCCTTCAATGACACAAGCTGGGACTCGGGCCCCTCCCAACTTGGATACGGCGATGGCGATGAAGCCACCGTCGTTAGTTTTGGCGGAGACAGCCGTGACAAGCACCCCACCACCTACTTTCGTAAAACCTTCACCATCGCCGATCCATCTATCTTTGAGGATTTCACCCTTAACTTCACCTACGATGACAGCACCATCATTTATCTAAACGGCACTGAAGTCGCCCGCGAAAATATCGGGGCCAATCCCACCTTCGATGAATTCGCCAACGGTAACGGACCCGAAAATGGTAACGCGGCCCGCGTCCTTTCACCTTCTCTCTTCCTCGCCGGCTCAAACACCTTCGCTGTCGAAATTCACCAAACAAGCGCTACCAGCTCTGACATTAGCTTTGATCTCGACCTCACCGGGAATCCTCCCGGCGGCGGTAGCACAAATAGCTCCGACCCCATTATTATTAGCGAGCCGGGTTGGCTCTTCTCTCGGTCTTATAACAGTAGCAACGGTGAATGGAGCGCGCTGAACTCAGCCTTTTTCACCCCCGACACCGTTCCCGCCGACGCCAGTAATCTCATCATTTCGGAATTTAGTTACCAACCCGGCCAGCCAACGACACCAGCCGAGCTTGCAGAATCCAGTAACCGTGATGACTACGAGTTTGTCGAACTCATGAATGTCGGCTCCCAAACTATCGACCTCACTGGAGTCCGCTTCACTCTAGGTATCACTTTTAATCTAGCCGACAACACCCTAATTCTTCCGGGTGAGCGACTTGTTATTGTAAAAGACAGCTCTGCCTTTGAATCCCGTTATGGCACATCGGTCAACATCGCTAGCGATGTTCTCGGCAGCCGTAATTACAGCGGACGTCTCAGTAATAGCGGAGAACAAATCACTCTGCTCGATGCGTCCGATACTGTTATTCAGAACTTCACATACGATGATGAACTTCCTTGGCCATACACCGACGGCAGTGGATTCACTATGGTTCTCAAATCACCTACTATCCCTATTCCTGATCATGGAATAGCTACCAACTGGGCCGCTTCCAATACGGAAGGAGGGGCTCCGGGAGAGGGGGATATCATTGGGTTCGTTGGCGATCCAAATGCTGACAATGACAGTGACTCCTACCACGCATTGATTGAATACGCTCTGGGATCCAGTGATAATATTTCAGGTGATGCCCGTTCTCTAGTCGGTCTTAGCTTTCAGTCTTTTGCGGTCGCCGGGATCGCAGACACTTATTTGGTCATCAGCTACCAACGGAATCTTTCCTCTCAAAATATTCTCACTCTCATTCCCGAAGTCTCCACTGATCTATTAGCCTGGGATAGCACACCAGACGTTGTATTTGTTTCCGAGATCGAAAATGATGACAGGACATCAACTGTTACCTACCGTAGCGCCCAACCTGTCAGCGACCAAGAGAGGGCCTTCTTACGCATCAAAGTTATAAAATAAAAAATTGCGAGTAAGCCTCAGAAACGGAGCCAAAAAAATTGAGTATCTCTTCAGAAATTCACAACCCCTTCGAAAGTTACCATGCCTGAAGATCCCTTCAGAGAAGCACGTCAAAAAGAAGGCGCCCTAAAATGCCCATTTCAGGGAGAAGAGGTTCCCATGCTCCTCCGTCACGCTGATGTTCGGGCTGCCGCAAAAGACTGGCAGACATTCAGCTCTGATGCTCCATTTAGGATTCCCATCCCCTCAGAGGAGGAGATGAGGACGGTGCGGCAGCTCCCGATCGAAACAAACC
>JGI26118J46590_1000376_pt1 | contig 10246 bp, 9 predicted proteins | sample AOAMet_66_BLW_10_2_FD_46590 | JGI IMG/M metagenome (IMG submission 46590)
TGGTTTGGAATAATTTACTTTGCTTTTATGGCTTTTATGATGGGAATAATTGCATCTTCCTACGGAGGGCCTTTGGCTGAGTTTCCTCTTAAAGAAGACTCTGTAGCCCCTTTTTTGTACGTTAACAAACAATTAATTTACGTATTTGCTTACTTGATTGTTATGCGTTATTTTATTCAGTCACTTCCAGTATTAAACATTAAAGCCTTACTGTTAACTCCTCTTTTAAAAACGAAAATTGTTCGATTTTCTCTTTTAAAAACTGTTTTAACGTATTTTAATATTCTTCCGCTCTTTTTTTTAATNCCCTTTTCATTTTTGCTTGCACAAACTGGNAAATTTGATGTCATAGGCTTAATTTTTTGGAATATTAATATAATAGGGCTTATATACGTTACCAATTTTTTCAATTTTCTATTAAACAACAAAGACAAATTACTTTACACAATTGGAGGAGTTTTGGCTCTAATAAAAGCACTTGAGTATTATTCTATTGTAGATTTTACCGAATATTCTGAACAGTTTTTCTATTTATTTTACTCTGCACCTTATGCAACTACTACAACCTGGCTATTAGTTTTTTGGCTTTACGATTATGTAAAGAAGTATTTACTTGGCGGCCTGCATATTGACACAGGTTTACAGGTAAAAACTAAAGAAGCCAAAATGGAAGATTTTAGTTTTCTAGATAGATTTGGCAAAACTGCAACATTTATTAAAAACGATTTACGGCTATTAAAACGATCTAAGAGAGCGAGAACAGCTGTTTATATGGGCATAGGATTTCTTTTTTATGGCCTTGTTTTTGCTTCTCAGGAGAGTACTTATTCAGAACTGGCGAGCGATGATTTTGCAGCAGCAATGAGTTTTTTTGGATATCTTTTTTCAACTGGAGGGTTTCTGTTCATGTTTGGATCATTTGTACCAAGCTGGGACAGCCAATATTATCCGCTTATGATGACTCAAAATATTGAGTATAAAGAATATTTAAATTCGAAGTGGTCACTTATGGTAATAGGAGCCCTAATCTCAACTGTTCTTGCATCATTTATTTATTCTTTTTTTGGAGTAAACGCTATCTATGCTGTTTTGGCAGGAGCTTTTTATAATATAGGAGTGAATGGCTATTTGACGCTCTGGGCAGGCGCTTATACAAAATCTCCAATTGATTTAAATTCAAGCGCTAACGCTTTTGGAGACAAAAAAGCATTTAACGCTAAAACAATGCTGGTTGGGTTTCCTCAAATTCTTTTACCTGTTTTGGTTTATTCTTTTACAAGTCAATATTATGATCACTTTACAGGGTGCTTGGCTGTTGCTGCCTTAGGAACGCTTGGAATACTTCTAAAACCTATTGCATTTAATCTTATTATGAAAGCTTACAAAACAGAAAAATATTCAACACTTAAAGCCTACAAAACAAATTAGTTGTTATGATTAAAATTGAAAATCTCACTAAAAAATATTCAAAACAAACCGTATTAGACATTCTATCACTAGAAATCCCATCTGGTCAAACTTTTGGGTTAATTGGAAATAATGGAGCGGGAAAAACAACGCTTTTTAGTTGTTTACTGGATTTAATAAAACCAACAAAAGGAAAAGTAATTAATAATGACGTTGAAGTTTCTTCAAGTGAAAACTGGAAGTCTTTTACAACAGCTTTTTTAGACGAGACCTTTTTAATTGGATACTTAATGCCCGAGGAATATTTTTACTTTATTGGCGAACTGAGAGGGCTTTCAAAAATTCAAGTAGATAATTTTGTTTTAAAATTTGAAGATTTTTTCCACGGCGAGATTTTAGGAGGAAAGAAATATTTAAGAGATCTTTCTAAAGGAAATCAAAAAAAAGTAGGTGTAATAGCGGCCTTAATTGGAGAGCCAAAAGTTATAATTTTAGATGAGCCGTTTGCAAATCTTGATCCCTCTACACAAATTAAGCTCAAAGAAATAATAAAAGATTTAAGCAGGTATAAAGACACAACTGTACTTGTTTCAAGTCACGATATTCAAGACGTTACTGAAGTTTGTGACCGAATCGTCCTTCTTGAAAAAGGGAAACTTATAAAAGACATAAAGACAAATAAGGAAACCCTTAAAGAATTAGAAGCTTATTTCAAGGGATAATAAAATTAAATTTCATTATTTTGATTAATAAAGAAGCTAAAGCTTTTTAATTAATGAAACATAAGTTTGAAAAAAGTAACATCATTAGTTATCATAATATTATTTTTGGGTTGTTCAACTCAGAAAAACAAAACCTTAAATAAGCGGTATCATTCAACAGTTTCCACGTTTAATGTTTTATTTAACGGAAACGAATCAATTAAAGAAGGCAAAGAAAGTTTTTTAAAATCCTATAAAGAAGACTTTTGGGAAATTTTGCCAGTTGAACCAATCGAGTCTACAAAAAAAATCATTACTGTTGACGGTCTCGAAAATAAAAATTTTTTGAAAGCTGAGGAAAAAGCAGCCAAAGCCATTCAAAAACATTCCATGCTAATTAACGGAGTACAATACAACCCTAAAACGCAAGAAGCGTATTTAATGCTTGGAAAAGCAAGATATCTAGACCAAAGATATGTACAGGCAATTGACGCTTTTAATCAAGTGTACAAATTAAATATTGATAATCAAGCTTGGAAGGAGTCTGTTATTTGGAAAGCAAGATCTAACATTCGTCTAGAGCAAGAGCTTGTAGCCGTTGAACTTCTGCAAGAACTTTTAAAGAATAAAAAAAACAGTATAGAAATTGTTGCAAAAGCCAACTCTGTATTGTCTATGGCGTATTTAAAACTCAACAAAACTAGTGAAGCTTTGAAAACTCTTGAATTTGCTCAAAGAAACTCCGAAGATAAAAATCACAAAGCAAGACTTTTATATATAAAAGGTCAATTGTATGAAAAACAAAATGAAACAGATTCTGCAAAAACCACTTTCAATAAAATTTTAAACTTTAAAAGAAAAATTTCAAGAAATATTTTTATCAACGCAAAGGTCAGAACCCTTTTATATTCAAATTCTTCACAATCAGAAAAGGAATTTTTGAAACTGATTAAAAATGAAGAAAACAAACCCTACTTGGATAAAATTTATTACAATTATTCTAAACTTCTTTTCTCTAACGACTCAGTTGCCATGGCAAAGAATTTTTTAAACCTGTCGATAAAAGAAAACCCGTCAGATAAAAAATTAAAATCAAAAGCTTACATAAAGTTTTCTGAACTAAATTTTAACGACACAAATTTCTTAACGGCAGGAAGATATTTAGACAGTACACTTCAGGTTTTAGATAAAAAATCCAAAGAATTTTGGTTTTACGAAAGACAAAAGAAGGGAATTCAAAAAGTTGTTGATTTAGAAGAAAATCTGATTTTTTATGATAGTTTAATAAGAATTTCAAGCTATAATAAAAAAAAGTTAGATAAAATTTTAAAATCAATCAGTTTAGAAAACAAACAACAATCTGAAAAATCAAATCCTATCAAAGCAAGACAAGACGTAGCTTTTAAAAAAACCAATTTTTATTTTTATAACGACAAAATAGTCAACCTAGGAATCGAATCTTTTAAGACTATTTGGGGAAACAGAGAACGTAATACTTATTGGAGATCTGAAAAGTCGATATTAAAAAACAATATATCGTCCAATAAAATTTCTAGCGAGGAGAATACCAGCAAAGTTATTTCTGAAAACGAAACTCAATTTTTAGCACTATACAAAGACATACCCTTTTCTGAATTTCAAAAAGATAGTCTCAACAATCTTATGGACTTATCTAAACTGGAGCTGGCAGAATTATACATTTTTAAGTACAAAAATTATAAGCTCGCAGAAACCGTTTTAATTCAATATTTGTCTAAACACCTAAATTCAAACAGAGCCACCAAAGCCAAATATTTGCTTTATAAATTGTATAAGATTCAAAACAATGAAAAATATATAGAAATTAAAAAGGACATTATAGCCAGCGATTCACTTTCTAGATTTGCAAAAATTTTATTAAAAGATCCAAACATATTAATGGATGAAAACAAATCTTTAGCTCTTAGAGACAGTTTGGCTAAAATGTTTAACAATCAAGATTTTGAAAAAATTATAAAATCAGTAGACTTAAATATTGATATTGTTGAAAAAGAAGGAATTAAAGTTGATCTGGAATTACTTAGAGCTCAGTCTTATGGAAGATTAGAGGGTATAGAAAAATACACTGAGCTTCTCAAAGAAATTTCAAAAAAATACTCAGATAATAAAACCGCTATTGATTTAAAGAAAACTGTTTCTATGATTGACAGAAAATGGAAAAAGCCAAGCAGCTTAAAGGCTTCAAAAGGTTTTAAGCTAATATTTATTGTAAGCAATACAGATTTTAATAAAAGCGAACTTTCAAAAATTAAAAGTAGAATAATCAGCGATTTGAATAATAATAGGGTCTCTTTTGACGTGTATAATTATCAAAACAAACTGCTGGTCATTCACGATTTTGAAACTAAAGAAAAAGCAGAGGATGCAGCTTTAAAAATAACTGTTAAAAACCCCGAATTACGACTTAAAAATAATTTTGTAGCTTTGTCCTCCCAGTATAAAAACATACTGATTTACAAGACTTTAGACTTGAATTAATAATATGGCGTTTAATTTATCAAATAACAAACAGATGCAACAAAATAGAGAATCAAATAAAATTGATATTATAGAAAAAACAACAGTAATTGTTGGTAACATAACTTCTCAAGCAGATTTTAGAATTGACGGAAAAGTTGAAGGGACTATTTCAACCTCTGGGAAAGTCGTTATTGGCGAGGAAGGTGTTGTTTCTGGAAAGATTGTTTGTGAAAACTCGGATATTGCAGGAACTATTAAAGGCAACTTAGATGTTTCAGGTATTTTATCATTAAAATCTTCAGCTAGAATTGAAGGGGAGGTTGTAGCAGGTAAGTTAGCAGTTGAGTCTGGAGCAAATGTTGACGCAAGCATTTCGATGAAAGGCGCAAAAAAAATGAAGGCTCTCTCTTCAACCGAAAAAACGCATTCTGAAAAAACAGCGTAACCCTTTTATTGTTTTTATTGGTCTTGTAACCCAAATGGGTGTTACAATTTTTTGTTCAGCTTCACTTGGAAAGTATATTGACAGAAATCATAATTATGATAAAACCTTTACAATTACCTTGACTTTAATAGGGGTGGCATTGTCGTTTTACATCTTAATAAAACAACTAAAAAAAATAAATTAATATTCTTTAAATTTTCTTCTTTCTTAATTTTTGTTTTTTAGTTAATAACCTTACATTTGCGCACATATTTTAATCCAATAAGCAAGGCTTAAGTTGAAAAATTTAAAACATTCTATAATCATAATATTTGCCTTGATTTTTGGGCTTACAATTTCTGCAGCTCCAAATGACAATAAAATAAAAGACCCTAAGAAAGAAGGAAGTCTTAAAACAGAAATAAAAGAATATATTACTCATCATTTAAAAGACAGCCATTCTTACTCAATTACATCTTGGGTTGACGAAGAAACTGGTAAAAAGGTTTATATAGAAATTCCTCTTCCAGTCATATTATACGACAATGGATTTCATTTTTTCATGTCTTCAGCTCTAAAACACGGAAAGAAAGTAGTTGAAAGTAACGGAAACTATTACAAGTTAAATTACCACGATAGTAAAATATANAAAACCAATAAAGAAGGTGTTTTCGATTATGANAGCGATCATCATCCCTTAAACGAAACTCCACTTGATTTTTCAATAACAAAAAATGTTGCTTCCATTATTCTTGTTGCAATTTTAATGTTTTTGCTTTTTTCAGGATTAGCGAAATCATTTGCTAAAAATAAAGGGATTTCAAAAGGTTTGGGCAGATTCTTTGAGCCAATAATTTTATATATCAGAGATGAAATTGCAATCCCAAATATTGGAGAAAAGAAATATAAAAACTACATGAGTTTTTTACTAACAGTATTTTTCTTTGTTTGGTTTTTAAACATGTTAGGTCTAACACCACTAGGAGTNAATGTAACTGGAAACATTGCAGTTACTTTTTCGTTAGCGCTGCTCACGTTTATAATTACAAATTTCACAGCAAATAAAAGTTATTGGGGGCATATTTTTTGGATGCCAGGTGTACCTGTCTTGATAAAAATAGNATTGGCTCCAATAGAACTTTTAGGTGTTTTCATTAAGCCATTTTCACTGCTTATTAGATTATATGCTAATATTCAAGCAGGGCATATTGTGCTTTACAGTTTAATTGGGTTGATGTTTATTTTCAAAGGATATCTTGGCTCAAGTTTATCGTTTGGACTAGCTTTTTTTATCTCNATTATTGAGATTTTAGTAGCGTTATTACAAGCTTATATTTTCACAATGCTATCAGCATTGTATTTTGGATTTGCAGTTGCGGAGGAGGATCATTAAAAAAGAATGTTTAATTAAAATTATATAAATATGGAAATACCAGTAATCGTAGGTGGAGGATTAGTAGTAATTGGAGTTGGAATTGGAATCGGATTGACAGGAAAGGGAGCTATGGAAGCTATCGGACGTCAGCCTGATGCTAGTGGAAAAATTCAAGTTGCTGCTCTTATTTTAGCTGCCCTTGTTGAAGGTATAGGCTTTGCTGCACTTTTTGCACTATAGTCAATTATCAAAACTTTTTACAGCACAGCCGACCATTGGAAAGCGTGCTGTAAAAAGATAATTTAATATTGAAAAAAAATGGAAAAACTTATAACTGAATTTTCGATTGGTTTGTTTTTTTGGCAAACAGTGATATTCATTTTCTTAATTCTTTTACTTAAGAAATTTGCTTGGAAGCCTATTTTGGATGCAGTGAATGAAAGAGAAGAAGGAATAAAAAACGCATTGCTTTCTGCTGAAAAAGCTAAAGAAGAAATGGCTTCTTTACAATCCGATAATGAAGAGACTTTAAAAAAAGCTAGATCTGAGAGAGATTCGCTTTTAAAAGAAGCAAGAGAAATTAAGCAACAGCTAATCGATGAGGCTAAAAGTGAGGCTAAAAGTGANGCTAAAAAAATNATTTCTCAAGCACAAGAAACTATTCAAAACGAAAAAAATGCNGCTATAGTTGATTTAAAAAACCAAGTTGCAGGGCTTTCTATNGATATCGCTGAAAAAGTTTTAAAAGAAAAATTGTCTGATGATAAAACTCAGATGAAATTAGTTAAAGACCTTGTTAAAGAAGTTACGTTAAAATAAATGAAGACAAACAGAGCTGCAATTCGTTATGCTAAAGCATTAATTTTAGAGTCTATTGAAAAAGATAGTCTTGAATCAATGTATTCTGACATGCAAATAGTTCTTAATACATTTAAAGAAAACGAAAATTTACAGTCTTTAGCCGAGAGTAGAGTTGTCAAGAACAGTGTTAAATTAAGTACACTTAATTTAATTTTTAAAAACCTTAGCGAACTTTCGATTAGCTTAATCAATGTTCTTTCAGAAAACAACAGAATTGATATTTTGGAAACAATATCTTTTAAGTTTATTGAATTATATAAAGACCACAAAGGAATTCAGTCAGCGTTAGTTACAACTGCAGTCCCTTTAAACGATGAGATGAAATCTCACGTATTAGAAATTATTTCTAAATTGACTAATAAGAAAACAATTTTAACCAACAAAATAGACAACAGTCTAATTGGCGGGTTTGTATTAAGATTAGGAGATATTGAATACAATGCCAGTTTTAAAAACAAGCTTAAAACTATAAAACAAGAATTTACAAAAAACACTAATTTATCAACATCATAGGTTATGTCACAAATTAAACCTGCTGAAGTCTCAGCAATACTTAAAAAACAATTAACAGGATTAGACGCTTCAGCTTCTTTAGATGAAGTGGGAACAGTACTACAAGTAGGTGATGGAATTGCCAGAGTTTACGGATTATCTAATGTTCAGTACGGTGAACTAGTTCAGTTTGATTCTGGACTTGAAGGAATTGTACTTAATCTTGAGGAAGATAATGTAGGAGTTGTTTTACTAGGCCCTTCAAAAGAGATTAGCGAAGGAGACACTGTAAAAAGAACCCAAAGAATTGCTTCCATTAATGTTGGAGAGAAAATAGTAGGAAGAGTAGTAAACGCACTTGGGAAACCTATTGACGGAAAAGGGAATATTGAAGGCAAACTATATGAAATGCCTCTTGAGAGAAAAGCTCCGGGTGTTATTTTTAGACAGCCAGTAAATGAGCCGTTGCAGACAGGTATAAAATCTATTGATGCAATGATTCCAGTTGGTCGTGGACAAAGAGAATTAGTAATTGGCGATAGNCAAACNGGAAAAACAACTGTTTGTATTGATACAATTTTAAATCAGAAAGAATTTTATGATGCTGGAGAGCCTGTTTATTGTATTTATGTTGCAATTGGACAAAAGGCATCGACAGTTGCAGGAATTGCAAAAACCCTTGAAGATAAAGGTGCGATGGCTTATACTACTATAGTAGCTGCTAACGCCTCAGACCCTGCGCCAATGCAAGTCTATGCTCCTTTTGCTGGAGCTGCAATTGGAGAATATTTTAGAGATACAGGAAGACCTGCACTTATTATTTATGACGACTTATCAAAACAAGCTGTAGCATATCGTGAAGTGTCACTTTTATTAAGAAGACCACCAGGTAGAGAGGCTTATCCTGGAGACGTTTTCTATTTACACTCAAGATTATTAGAAAGATCTTCTAAAGTAATAGCAGATGATGCAATTGCAAAAGACATGAACGATTTACCTTCTTCTTTAAAGTCTGTAGTAAAAGGAGGAGGATCTTTAACCGCGTTACCAATTATTGAAACACAAGCGGGCGATGTTTCTGCATATATTCCTACTAATGTAATTTCCATTACTGATGGTCAAATATTTTTGGAATCAAATCTTTTCAACTCAGGTGTAAGACCAGCAATTAACGTAGGTATTTCAGTTTCTAGGGTTGGTGGTTCGGCTCAAATTAAGGCTATGAAAAAAGTTTCGGGAACACTTAAATTAGATCAAGCTCAATTTAGAGAACTTGAAGCTTTTGCTAAATTCGGCTCTGATTTAGATGACGCTACATTAAACGTTATCGAAAAAGGAAAGAGAAATGTAGAAATTTTAAAACAAGCACAAAATGATCCATTTACTGTTGAGGATCAAGTAGCAATTATTTTTGCAGGCTCTAAAAATTTACTTAGAAAAGTTCCTGTAAATAAGGTTAAAGAATTTGAAAGAAAATATATTGACTTTTTAAACGCAAAACACAAAAAGACAATGGAGACAATTAAATCTGGAAAATTAACAGATGATGTTATTGGTGTTTTAACTAAGGCTGCTGATGAATTAAGCTCTACATATTAAANAAGAATAATCAATGGCAAATCTTAAAGAAATTAGAATTAGAATAGGGTCTGTATCCTCAACGATGCAGATAACTAGTGCTATGAAAATGGTTTCTGCGGCTAAATTAAAAAAAGCTCAAGATGCTATTACGGCAATGAGACCTTATTCTAATAAACTTTCTGAGTTAATGCAAAGTTTCAGCGGAGCAAGTGCAGGAGGCAATAAATCTTACACAGAAAACAGAACACTTAACAAAGTTTTAGTTGTTGTTATAAGTTCAAACAGAGGACTGTGTGGTGCTTTTAATGCTAACATAGCAAAAGAAGCATTAGTGTTTAAGTCGAAAGAGAAATTTAGAGATTCACAAATTGATTTCTTAACAATAGGGAAAAAAATCAACGACACCCTTTCCAAAACAGAAACAATAATTCAAAATGACAGTGACGTTTTTGAAGAATTAAATTATGAGAACGTTGGAAAAATCGCGGATGAATTGATGGATCGTTTTGTTTCAAATGACTACGATCATATAGAAATNATATACAACTCTTTCAAAAATGCTGCAACTCAGATTATTAAATCCGAACAGTTTTTACCTATNCCTGTTAAAGAAAATAAAGGATCAGATAATCTAGACTATATTTTTGAACCTTCGCTTGAAAGTATTGCAAATACTTTAATTCCTAAATCTTTAAAAATTCAACTGTTTAAAGCGATTAGAGATTCTTTTGCTAGTGAACATGGCGCAAGAATGACAGCAATGCATAAAGCTACTGATAATGCCTCTGAACTTAGAGACGAACTTAAGCTTACTTACAACAAAGCAAGACAAGCTTCAATTACAAACGAAATTTTAGAAATTGTTGGTGGTGCGGAAGCTTTAAATAGCTAAAACAACATTTTTTT
>JGI26118J46590_1000382_pt1 | contig 10120 bp, 5 predicted proteins | sample AOAMet_66_BLW_10_2_FD_46590 | JGI IMG/M metagenome (IMG submission 46590)
CTCACTAGGGACAGGGAACAGCATCGGCATGAACATGATTTCTCTGGGCCCGATGACGCTGTTCACTGGAGAAGCATACAACTTGAGATTCACTGTACTCAACGAACTCAATGATTTGATCACACCACAATACCACGACCACTGGCTCGATGAATACAATCTCAATCGAGCTTCGGGAACTTTGGACACATTCGTTGGCTACGGACCATATGAACGAGCCAGCGGAGCGGACGGATTCACGGTGGACACACATGGCGTCCCGCTCTTCCTTGAAGTCGATGTTCAACGAGTGGAGGTCACCCGATGAAGTCGATGCTTCAGCGAGATGAACAAGCGGTTTCTGCTGCAGTTGCAACAGTGCTCATGTTTGGAGGTGTGCTCTCAATCATTGCAATGATGATGGTGTCGATGATTCCCGTGATTGAGGAATTGGAAGGTTCCGTCGAACGACACGACATGTCTGCACAGATGTCATTGCTCGCCCACCAAACTTCTGCATTAAGTGAGAAGGGGATGCCTGGCGACTCCACATCCATCGAACTCATTCCCGTTGACGGAAGCCTTGAGTGGCAACACCTGCAAAGTGGCATGTGGTATGCAGCAACATGGCATGAAGAAATGTCCTTCAGAATGCGAGGTGCCCTGGATTTCGATGATGAACTCGAGGTTCGCCATCCGGAAACTGCGAACACTGCACTTTGCATTGATGACCTTCGCCTTGGCCCCAACAACCCGTACTACTACACCATCCCTGCTTGGGCTGACAAAGTTCTGTTCACTGTTGCACCAGGGCTCGCCATACCATTGGGACCGGTTGATGTCGACATGTTTGAGGACGGGGAAAGGTCACCGATACGATCCAACTTCGAGTTGATGGCATGCACGAGATCAACGCTTCAACTCTGGAACTCTTTACCCTTGCATCGAGCCATGAGCTCAATGTATTCGTGGAACGGGGGATTGGCGGTAGTACGCTGGTCACCCCCAACGATGCAAGCCCCATCGATGGCACGGGTCGGTCATGGTCAGTGCCTTTGCCTGCCGGCACAAGCCAGTTGCATCTCATCGGAGACGAGGCGAACCAAATCAGCATCACTGATGAAAGCACGACAACCACATATTATGCACTTCCAAGCGGCCAAAACCAAGTTGGAGTTGCCTTCACTCAGACGATTGTTCGTGAAACTTCAGGCGTCATCCATGTATCATCCAGCGATGCCTCCCGGCTCATGGTCCAAACCACGACGACCGTGAACCACGGCATCACGCCAGTCCCAAGCACCGATGGTCAATTTTTAGGCCATGCATTCATCACCCCTTCACTCGACGGTGAAATGGTGTTTACCAATCCAAGCGATGCTTCTGTGACGGTCACATGGCGAGGTGGGGGCGTTTCTGTCGCACCTCTGCAAAGCACCACATTCGATTGGCCACCGGCGAGTACGAACGGAGCGCCGATTGTGGACGCTGAAGGCGATGTATTCCTCACTTGGCGGGCCGCAGCAATTGGCGAAGGTGCGAACACATCAGGCATCTATGTCCTCGCAGCCGACGACACAGGGGCTCGAACCGGCCAGCACCACACTTTCCACGTCGATGCCTCCACCCAAACGCAAACGACTCAACTCATGCGAGCAGGACAACTGGTCACGTACAACCTCACTGGTGCCACACAAGCAAATGGCACCACATTCAACGATGATGGTATGACCATGCTGAATCTCAGCGAAGGTACATCGAGCCTCCTTGTCACTGACGGTGACACTCTCAGAGTCACCCGACTCAGTGGCGAGAATGGATTGCACCATTTACAACATGATGGCGAGGAACGATGCTTGTCCATCGGCGTCGAAGCAAGTGGCTGGATCGCAATGTCGCTCCCGTGGACAACCATGAGCGGACGAGGCGAAATAGATGTGAAAAACGCATGGAGAGCAGGCACTCACCCATCCAGCATGCAAATCACGCTCATCGGTGGCAACGATCGTTCGACGCATGCAACAATAGGAACAGTTTGGGGCTTCCACCTCTCAAGACTGGCCTATGGATTCTCATCCTCGCTCATGGGAATGGAAGTTGCCTACTCAGGAGGCGCTGTGCTCACAAACCACCCGGAGTTTGAGGCCTTTGTCGTCGTACCACCGAGCGACCGAGGCGGCCCAGGCCCCCGGTTTGCGGCAACCATTCCTGCGCTCCACCCAACGGCTGACAGCACCACCGGTGCTGGCTCAATGCACTTGGACATTGAATTGGTTGACCGGTCCTCGTTGGCATCCACCACAGCATACGAAATCAGGCGCGGTTGGTCGGAGCCCTACGGCACTGCAATCGCTACTGCTTCAGCCGATGGGCTTGAAGCAAGTGAAGATTGGACGATATATCCGGGACGGATTGACCTGCTTACTGATTACGTGGGCTGGGTTCCTGACCCATCGTATGGGACAAGCGAAGCAGTGTGGCACACGAATGGTGAAGCCATCCAGTTCACGCTGCAACTCTCATCACTCAATGTCCACATGACGGAGGCGATATCATGAAGCAGTCTGTGCTCCGACGTGACATATCCGCAGCAGCCACAGAATTGGGCTACATATTCACCTTCCTCCTCGGTGTTCTTCTTCTCACAATGTTCAGTGTGTGGGCATGGGACATTGAAACAGCCACCAGAGAACGGTGGAATGAGAATGCAATTCAAGCCAACATGGATGACTTGGCAGCAGCGGTCGAGCGGGCTGATGAAGCCAGCAGGATNGGCTCAATTGATTATGCTGAAAGAGTNGAATGGCGAGCCACTGAAGCCGATGAATCAAGATTCACCCTCGTTCTCACCGACACAAACATCGAATTAATTCATGACACGGGTGACCTCGATACCAATATCTCGATCTCTGGCACGGGTGCTGGAACTCACGAAGGGACACTCACTTTGGCTGGAATCGATAGCATTTGGGTGGTCCATTACAATGGAACAACCTCAATCGAATACGATCGTCCTCAACATTCATGAGTTCAACGACCCATAACCGCAGCGTGAACCTGTGCCTGAACTTCCTTCATACGTGACTTTGCACCGAGTTCTCGGAACACAGCCAATGCACGTTGTAGGTATTCCATTCGGCGCGGTTTGTCCGGTGCTACGCCTCCAAGTCGGGAAAGAAGTTCCCCAATTTGCATGCGTAGGTCATTGGCTTCTGCAATCACGAGGGCTTCTCGATAATGTTCCATAGCGTCTTCAGCACGACCGGCGTCTTGGACAACTTCGCCGAGTAAAATTGTGATTTCCACGAGGGACAGTAGATCGCCAGCCACACTCATGGTTTCNAGAGCAGTGGAGTAGTGGTGAGAGGCTACATCAGCCTCGCCTACCTTGGCATAGTATCGACCAAGCACCGCTTGTGCGCGAGCGTGAAGGACTGGATCAGAACCACCATCAGTTCGTTCGAATGCTTCGAGGGCGTGATCTCGAGCACGGACGATTTCTCCCAAGTCAAGGAAAGAACGGGCGAGAATCAATTGGGAACCAATCAGATCCATCCCATCAGATTCCTTGAGGATTGCCTCAACTTCGCCATATGCTTCCAGTGCCTTTGTACGATCGTTCTTCCGACGCAACAGGTAACCCATGTTGTTGTAGGATCGGGCTGCTCCTTTGGCATCTTCCAGTTCAATGAACTTCTCAAGCGCTTCACGGTGCATGCTTAACGCTTTGTCGGCGTTTCCTTGTTTGAGAGAAATGTCTGCGAGTGCAGCAAGAATCTCTGCTTCCACAAGTGTGGAATTCGATTTGCCTGCCAATGATTGAGCTTCCGAAAAGACACCCTCTGCTTCGGAGAACCGACCCAACAAGACAAGAACTTCACCTTGCAGTTGACGCACTCGCATGTAGACTTCAGCCTCAAGGTCGGTGCCATCAACGCTTTCCATGAGAGGCAGAAGTTCCATGTGGCCCTGTGCGACAAGATTGCGCCCATCGCCAGCAATCAATTCTGATGCCATTTCATGGTCATCCGAACGGATGAGGTGGTGAATGTGCTCAATGGTGAGATCAGCATTCTTAGGTTGCTTTGCATACCACGCACAGCACTTGGAGTGGAATGACTTGCGGGTGGCTTCGTCAAGACTGCGAAGCAAGAATTCGCGAATTAAATCGTGAACGTCGTATGTTTCAGTATCTGCTTGACGAGCAAGACCTTGTTCAACAAGCGCATCGAGTTCGTCAGTATCGAGGCCTTGTTCAGCAAGTGCGGCTAACTCAACAGGTTCGCGGTAAATAGCAAGTGCTGAAAGGACACGCTTTTGCTCTGCACTCAACTTTGAAAAGATTTCAACCGTGACATAGTTCTCCAATGTCTCGTGGAACGCTCCAGCTGATGCACCTCGGTTGATGAGTTCGAGAACCAAAGGATGNCCTCGCGATAAACCGTGGATGTGCAACCATTGCTCATCGGCCAACTCGTCAAAACTGCTGAGAAGTTTCCTTCCAGCATCCGAATCAAGTCCATCCAAGGGGAGAACCAGACTTGCGATTCGACCTTCAGCATCCTTCGTCGGGACCACTGGCTTGAACGATCGGGAGAACAATACCAGGGCAATTTTTTCTTCACTGCCAAGAAGTGCCAGCGACATTGCTTGGAAAGTCTGGTGTAGCGTCACATCGGCGACCTTGTGAAAATCGTCAATCACGATGAGTGATGGTGTGCCCTCGAGTGCGTCGACGAGCAATCGTGCCGCATCTGCAGGTTGGGGTACCGGCGTGGCCGCAAGGTAATCAGCAAAAGTTGAGTCACCAATGTTTGCGAGCCAATCTGCAACAGATTCAAAGAACGATCGAGAACCTTCCCAATCCTGGCAACGGTGGTAGAGTAAATTTCTGCGGTGCATGAAGCGCTCAATGAGTTTCGAAGCCACGGTTGTTTTGCCAATGCCTGCAATTCCAGGAATAAGCAAGGTCGTAGCACGAGCCTCGATTAAATTGGCCATGTTGTCGAGTTCTTTTTCTCGCCCATAGAAATGTCGCAAGCGGGGAAGATCACCTAAGGAGGTCACAAGTTGTTTTTCAACATGCTTCGAAAGGTCACGTTCGATGAGTTCTGCAGAAAGGCTTCGGGCATCAAGCACACAGTTGTCATCCATGTATCGAATGATATCAACTGGGCGCATCGAGAACGGAAGTTTTTGATTGACGTCACCAAGCGTGGAATGAACCGTTTGCCCGTCTTCAAGGATTGCCCGAAGTGGGAAGGAACGAAGGCGTCGCCATGTTTCTTCGCTGAGATTCATACCGGGATCCGTCAGGAAGTATGCTTTTCGCTTTCGTGAAACGCCTTTGACGTGTGCTTGTCGTTCGATCAGAAGGCCTTGGTCCTTAAGCCCAGCAATGGCTCTTGGCACGTTGGAACGTGCAATTGCCACAGCATTTGCAATGCCCATTTGAGACAATGCAAACGGTACTTCAACACTGTTTTTGAAGTCGGTGTAATCAAGCAGGTGAAGGAGAATTCTCTCCTGTACGCCGGGCTTAGGATGAACCGCCATAATCTCGCACCCACACTTATCCTCTTCAAGGCTTGTGACTCATTGAGCACCAGTTGATCACTGGCCAGGCTTGTAATTCGGGTCTGGAACCCAGCTGTTGCTGGTTTCATCCCAAAGCCATCCAGGGTGAGTTGATGCTGCAGGTGCTGCTGCTGGCGCTGCTGCTACCGGAGCGGCAGTCGCAGTCGGAGCAATGGCTACTGGTTCTTGACGTGCCTTTGCCCATGCATACGGATCTTCTTCTGCTGCAGGAGTCCCTGGTACATCGGTCATCTCACCGTCTTCAATTTCTTCGTATTCAACTTGGAAGAAGAACGCACCTGCACCGAGCAGTACGATAATTCCAACGATTGCACCGATGATAAGCAAGAGGTTTCCACTTCCGGCTTCAGCGGAGTCTGAACTCAACTGGAATTGAGTGTCTGCTGTGGTACCGGGTGCCGAGTACACTTGACCATCCATTTCAAAGATGACCTTCGCTTTGTCCACACCGGACAATTGGTTTTGGGCAATATCCATTGTCCAAGTTCCATCTGCACCAACTCGTGTCGAGTTCAATCGAACACCTTTCGCATCATCAAACCGTGCAGCAACCATACTGTTTGGCAATCCTTGACCGCTAAAGGTCGCAGGATCATCTGCAGAGACAAAGCCGCTGTCGACACGCTCTGCACTGAATGCAACGGACACGACAACAATGTTGACCTTGTAAGAGTAGGCCACTGAATCGTACGAGTCACGTGCTTCGAACATCAAGCCCACNAGGGACCATTCTGAAATTACAGAGGTTGGTTGGACCCATGGAGGGTTGTAGGTTGCAACGCCTTTTGCGTTGATTGATACATAGTCCGCATAGAAGTCATCATCGAGGTTTGTTTCGTCCTCAAAGACATCGAACAGCAGATCGTTCTCTGCTTCACCCAAGCCGTCTGGATCGGAGAAGAACTGGGTCAGGTCGATGGTTGCACCGTTCCCACATCGGTCGATAGCATTCGAATTTGCATCACAGAAGATCGTGAGTGTTGCAACCCATCCCTCTTGGTCAAAGATAGGAGCGATGTTATCAGCATCCGTAGGGTTGTCAATCGTGATACGGATTCGACTTTCTGTCGAATAATCTTCACCATCGTAGGCACGAATCACCAGTTCGTATTGCTGATCGTGAATTAACTTGGAGGTATCCCAAGGAACTGCCCAAGCACCGTTTGGCGAGAAGGAAGTAACTGGGTTTGGTCCGTTGTTCAACATTAGACCGCTTGCGAGATCTTGGATGTCAATTTCGACACGAGTGACTTGGCCGTCGTTATCCCTTGCCACGCCCTGAATCATGTATTCGTCAGAGGCACGAATGACATCACTTGGAATCGGTTGGCTGACTGATACGAACGGAAGTGCGTTGTCGTTGTCAATAATCAGGGTACGAGTTTCCGCATTGCAAACCCCGACGAGGTCGATACAGAAATCACTGTCAGCCGCCCAAACTTGGAACGTGTAGGTACCAGAGTCTAATTCTTCGAATTGCCAGTCATATGACCAAACTGTGGAGCCTTCAATAGCAAAGTGTGAGCTGTAGTCATTTGGTCCAGAAATATCAAACCAGATGGACTGGACATCGCTTCCCCAAGTACCCGAGTATGGATCGCTGGCAGTTCCTGTGAAAGCGACCTTGGCGTTTCCGTGAGTGGTTCCGTCGTTTGGTGTTTCCACCAAAATCGTAGGTGCCACAAGGTTGAGTTTGTACTTGCGAACTTCGATTGGTGAGTACTCAAGCCCGTCGTATGAACGGACACGGAAGGTAACATCGCCTTCACCCTCTGGGTGAGCAGACATGTCCCAGTCAAACGACCAAGACTTGAATGGATGGTTTGCGAGCGTAATTTCGCCTCCGGCACCAGATGTGTCGACTGCCGAATACCAGTCAGGCGAGCCTGGTGGTTGAACTTCGACCCTCTTGATCAGTCCGAACTGATTTTCGTACGCAACGATGTCCAACGGGTATGGTCCAGCGATTCCGTCCCATGCAGTTCCTGTGAGGGTCACTGTGGTTGCAAACGATGCACCGTCACCCTGAGCAACATCAACACTTGGCTTGAGATTGTCGAGGTTGATGACTTCATCAATGCCACCGTCAAGGACGATGTCGAAGTCTTTGGTACCTTTTCCAAACTTGAATGCACTCACGCTGTAGAACGGAAGTTCCCTGTTCCCTGCGTCACAATTGGAAGTGTCTTCGCCAGTTTGCGCCGAATCTGCACCGTCCACATAGGTGTCACCATCGTTGTCGTAGCCATCTGAGCAAGTGTTCTCATCCATGAATTCCGTGATTCCAGGAGAAATAGTCACTTCAACATTTGACTCGCCGACAAGGTGGTTCCAGTTTCGGTCGATGTAGAAATCGCTTGGGAGCGAAATCTCAGGTGTGAAACCAAAGGCGTCGGTTTGCAATGTGTAAAGTGGCAGGCCTGTTGCATCGCTGATCACAACAGTGGCATCAGCGACGTTGTTGTTCTGAGCTTTGACTTGGTAGCGGACAAGTTCGCCTTCACGCACTTGACTGCCCCATGCAGAATTTTGATTTTGCACATGGACCTTGCTCGCATCGAAGTTTTGGAGGTCTGCGAATGAGAAGACCGTTGAGTTGTCGACCACTTCAAGGGCCATCGGCATGAAAGCAGGTGGCAGAGCTGCCGTAGTAGGAACTTGTAAGCACTCATCGAGGACGTATGGGCACTCTGCGCCCAACCATTGGAGGTTGACAGGGTAGAGTTCGCCAGCCCCTGGGTCTGGCATGTATTCTGATTGCACGGTCACGCGTGATTCAGTGATGTTGTAAACTTGGGTTGCGTTGCTGTAACTGTTNCCGGAGAAGTAGCCGATTGATCCGTACTTTGTTCCGTAGTTGTCGTCATACATCGAGATGTTCGCGGCAAATGCACCTACTTCGACAGTGTTGCGTTGTGCGTTGACGATACCACCCTTGATTCTGAATCCATCCCCGCCGTTGTTGACGATGGTGTTGTCGTACAGAGTAGCAGAGGACATGAAGACGTGAATGGCAGGACATGCGAAATCCCCGTCGTACATTTGAGAGTTGCATGTACCGGTGTTGTTGGAAATTTGGTTGTTTGCGAGGTAAAGACGAGCCGCAGTTGGTGTTGGAACGTTCCAACCTTGATCGTTGAAGTGATATTCGCCGATAAGCACTGCTTCCTTAGCCGTGTCTTGAATGGTGTTGTTTTCTGCGATGACATCAGATGTACCGTAAATCCACAATCCGTTCCATCCACCAATTGGTCCAATGACGTTGTTGTGAATCTCAACGGTTGAGGAGCGAATTCCGAATCCAGACGATTCACCAGCGCCCGAAATTACATTGTCTCGAGCAACAACAATAGCGTCATCATAAGCAGTAATTCCTGCACCTTCTTCGGTCGTGATGATGTTGTTCTCAATGTTGAGCGTGTGGCGAATGGTTCCGGTTTCCTTGTGGGAGTTTGTGTCAATTGCGTTGCACTTCACGGCGATCGTGGAGTTTGAAAGCCACCCTGAGGTACCTTTCAAGAACACACCAAACGAATTCTCTTGAATATCAAGGTTATCGAGATTGATGTAGGAGTCTTCAATGAACATGACGGTACGGCCGCCACCTTGACTGCTGCAATCTGGTTCAGTACTTCCAGTGAGTTTGGAGTTCAAGACATTCACAGTTGCTAGAATTCCTGCACCAGCGTTGTAAGCACGAACAGCAGACGCATCGTATCCATTCCCGTCGACCCCATTCTCAAACTCGGAGTCTTGGAGGGTTGGAGCGGCGAAATCAACCGCAAGGACGTTGGATGTATTGATGTCCTTGAACGAGAGTCCTGTAGCGATGATTGAGGAACCATCGAAAACAATGGCGCCATACTGGACTTGTTGGAGGGATGGCACGTAAATCGGGTATCCATAAGCATCTTGCATGTAGAGGTAATTCAACGATGTGGCGCTCGTCGATTGGTCGACAGTGCTTCGGATGACCAAACCTGACCCGCAAGCAGCATCGGTGTTTGTGTAGGTACTGGAACCATTGACGGCACAACGGCCAGTTTTGTTCCAGTCGGCTTCGCTTTGCGGCTTTTGCCAGACCATGCGAGCCGAATTCGATGAAGATCCACCGCTTGCACCGCAAGCAGTGTCTGCAACACAGATAGCGCCTTCAACATCAATGAAGGCACCTACAGGCAGATTGATGTTAGTACCAGCATTAATGATGAGTTTTGAACCCTCTGCAACGGTAACATCGCCGTTGAGATTAATTGTACCTGTCCATGTTTCCGTCCCGGTGATGGTTCCAGAGGTGGTTTCATTCACTGCAGATGCAGAAGGCAACGTAACCAATCCAGCGAAGCTCGAGAGCAAAAGAAGGGCAACTAACGATAGGCTTTTTCGGGACGTTTGTTCAGACATAACTGGCACCGCTGTTTCAGTCACATCGACACGAGAGATATAACACTGCGCCTCTATTGCCACTTTGGATGTATCACAAGAGCATGTTATGTATCAATTAAAATGAGCCTTATGTATCAAAAAACAGAATTAATATCAG
>JGI26118J46590_1000385_pt1 | contig 10097 bp, 6 predicted proteins | sample AOAMet_66_BLW_10_2_FD_46590 | JGI IMG/M metagenome (IMG submission 46590)
CCTGAAGGGCTGGCATGCGCCCAAAACATGCTGTCTCATTCCCATATGCCAAAGGCAAATTAGGTGAATTTTAAAGATCAGACGCTTTTTGGATTGCCCCCCGGTNCTGATTTTGCNGCCGCTTTGGTGGATGGGCTTTGCGCAAAGTTTGCCATGGCCCCANCGGCCGATCTGGCGCGCGTGCAAATCATCGTGAACACCCAGCGTTTGGCGCGTAGAGTGTCTGATTTATTCGCCGCAAAGGAAAATATTCTGCACCCTAAACTGCATGTTTTAAATGATTTAAGCGGATTGGCGCCACAGATTATGCTGCCCGCAGCGCCGCCGGCCTTAAGCAGCCGCTTCGAGTTATTGGCGTTGGTCGAAAAGCTGCTTGTTCAGCAGCCCGATCTGGCCGCGCGCTCTGCCCTGTTCGATTTAACCGATAGCCTCGCCCAGCTGATCGAAGAAATGCAGGATGAAGGCGTGGGCGTTGCAGACCTAAAAGGGTTAAACGTGAGCGATCAATCCGGGCATTGGCAGCGCACCCATGCTTTTTTAACCATCGCAGCCGAGTATCTTGCAGGGCGGGCCGCGCATCCTGATATGGTCAGCCGGCAGCGGCAGATGGTCGAACAGATAAGCGCCTGCTGGCAAACTGCACCGATCCCCTCGCCGGTCATTCTGGCAGGTTCAACCGGATCGCGTGGAACAACNCTGTCTTTGATGAAAGCTGTGGCCGCGCTGCCGCAAGGGGCCTTGCTCTTGCCCGGGTTTGATTTTGATATGCCGCTGACGGCGTGGGCTGACATGGCGCATGCGTTGGACAGCGAAGATCATCCGCAATACCGTTTTGTGAAATTGCTTTCGGCATTGGCGGCTCAGCCGCAGCAAGTGGCGCGCTGGGCAGGGATGAAAGCGCCGGTTCCAGCGCGGGGCGCTTTGGTGTCTTTGGCGTTGCGGCCCGCGCCTGTTACCGATTGCTGGCTGTCCGAGGGGCCGGCTTTGCACGATATTGCGGGTGCCACAAGTGCCATGACCTTGCTGGAAGCGCCTAGCCCGCGCCTTGAGGCCATGGCGATTGCTATGCGGCTGCGCGAAGCAGCGGAAGAAGGTCTTACAGCGGCTTTGATCACGCCAGATCGGGGTCTAACGCGGCAAGTTAGCGCCGCCCTCAGCCAATGGGGCATCATCCCGGATGACAGCGCGGGCATGCCGTTACACCTTAGCCCTCCGGGGCGTTTGTTGCGTCAAGCGCTTGGCATATTGGGGCAGGGTGTCAGCACGCCAACGCTTTTGGCGCTTTTAAAACACCCTTTAGCGCATAGCGGGGGCGCGCGAAATGAACATTTATTGCTGACCCGCGATTTAGAGCTTTATTTGCGCGCCAAAGCGATCCCGTTTCCGCAAAGCGCTGGCTTGCATGCCTGGGCGCAAAAACAGAATAATCCTATGGCGCTGTCATGGGCTGGCTGGGTGTCTGAAATCTGCGCGGCGCATTGGCCGGCGGATTCTGCGCCATTTGCGGATCTGCTGTCGCAACATTTGACATATGCTGAAGCGATTTGCCGAGGATCGCGCCCCGATGAGGACGACGAGGCTGGGGGGTTGTGGCAGCAAAAGGCCGGGCGCCAAGCCCGCGAAACGGTCAAGGCGTTGGAAGCGGCGGCGGCCTCGGCTGGCGCGGTTTTGCCGTTTGATTACGCGGGGGTGTTCAACGGCGTTCTTGCGCAAAATGAAGTGCGCGATCGCGATGCTCCGCATCCTAAGATCTTAATCTGGGGTACGTTAGAGGCGCGGGTTCAGGGCGCAGATTTGTTGATTTTGGCGGGGTTGAATGAGGGGGTTTGGCCGCAAGTGCCGCCCCCGGACCCTTGGTTGAACCGGCGCCTGCGCCATGAGGCGGGATTGTTGCTTCCCGAGCGTCGGATTGGGCTATCTGCGCATGATTTTCAACAAGCGATTGCTGCAGGGCAAGTTTGGCTGACCCGCTCAGTGCGCAATGATGAGGCTCAAACAATCCCCGCGCGTTGGGTAAACCGCTTGACCAATTTGTTAAACGGATTGCCTGAAAATGGCGGCGTACAGGCGTTTTCGGCGATGCGTGCGCGCGGGGATGCCTATCTAAAACGCGTTGAACGCTTCGAGTCATGGCACCCAGCCCCAGTGGCGTTGCGCCCGGCGCCGGCGCCGCCAAAAGCGATGCGCCCTCAAAAACTCTCGGTGACGGAAATCAAAACGCTGATCCGCGATCCTTATGCGATTTATGCCAAGCATGTTTTGGGCTTGCGACCTTTAGAGCCGATTGAGCCTGTCCCGGATGCGCGGTTGCGCGGGGTGATATATCATGCGTTGATGGAGCAGTTCATCAAAGCCTGGCCTGATTGCGCGCCGGCGGATCGGCGCCTTCGGTTTGTTGAAATTTCAGAAGCTTTGCTGTGCGCGCAAGTGCCTTGGCCATCGCATCAGGCGTTCTGGCGCAGTCGTCTGCGGGCAATGGCAGATTGGGTTATCGCCGAAGAAGAGGTTCGCCAAGCGCGCGGCCAACCGCTTGCGCTTGAAGGCCGCGGGGCTGTGTTGCTGCCCGAGCTGCAATTTACCCTCAGCGCGATTGTGGATCGCATCGATATTTCGCAGGAGGCTGGGCTTTATATCTATGATTATAAAACCGGCGCGGTGCCCACGCCAGATCAACAAAAGGTTTTTGACAAGCAGCTTTATTTGCTAGCCGCAATCGCGCAGCAGGGGGGATTTGAAAATCTGCAACCCGGCGAGGTTGCTGAGGCGGCGTTTATCGGTCTGGGGGCGGCGAAAAAATATCAAGCCGCACCGTTTGACAAAGAACCGCTTGCGCAAGCTTGGGAAAAATTCAAACATTTAATTGCCAGCTATCAAAGCGAAGAGACAGGGTTTCAGGCACGCCGTGCTTTGTTTCGCGTTGAAGATTATTCACCCTATGATCAATTGTCGCGTTATGGCGAATGGTCGCTCAGCGCGCCTGCCCGTCAAGAGGTATTGAGATGAGCGCGCGTGATCCCGCCAGCGCGCGCCAACTTGCTGCGGCGCGCCCCGAAATATCAACATGGCTATCGGCCAATGCTGGCTCGGGCAAAACCAAAGTGTTAACCGATCGGGTGGCGCGCTTGTTGTTAAATGGCGTATTGCCCGAGCATATCCTATGCCTGACCTATACGAAAGCGGCTGCCAGCGAAATGCAAAACCGGCTTTTTGAGCGGCTTGGGGCATGGTCGATGCGCGCCGATGCCGCGCTGCGCGATGAGTTGCAGCAATTGGGTCTTGAAACCGAACTTGACGCGGCGATGCTGCGCAAAGCCAGAACCCTGTTTGCCCGCGCCATTGAGGCGCCTGGTGGTTTGAAAATTCAAACCATTCATTCCTTTTGCGCGGCGCTGCTGCGGCGGTTTCCGCTGGAGGCGGGTGTGAGCCCGCAATTTCATGAGATGGATGAACGCGCGAGCCGCTTATTGGCGGGCAGCATTCTGGATGACATTTCCGCCTCGGATCAGCAGTCGGTAATCGGTTCAGTGGCCGCTTATTGTAACGAAACGGATGTTATGGACCTGATCGCCTCTGTCTTGAAACACCGGCAGTTATTTGCGCAGGGCAGTGCCAAAGCAGAGATCTGGGGGCGATTGAATCTTCCCGTGACTCTTACCGGCGAAGCGCTGTGCGCAGGGGTATTCACACAGGATGCCTGGGGTTTGATTGGCACGCTGGTCAGTGTTCTCAGTACCGGATCTTCCACCGATCAGCGTAATGGCGAAAAGCTCGCCAAATTGTCTGCGCCAAGCCTTGAGGCGCTTGGCCTGTTGGAACAGCTGTTGCTTTGGGGTGAGGGTACAACAAAAAATACGCCGTTTTCCGCAAAAATTGACGCCTTTCCAACCAAAGCGCTGAGAGACGGCGCGTTGCAGCCCCATTTGCCTGCGCTTCACGCCTTAATGGCGCGCGTTGAAGATACCCGTGATCAACGGCTGGGGCTTATGGCAGCCCAGAAAACCGCCGTGCTCTATGCGTTTGCTGCGGTTTTTCTGCCGGCTTACGAGCGTGAAAAACAGGCGCGGGGATGGTTGGATTTTGACGATCTGATTTTAAAGGCGCGCGGGTTGTTAACGGATCAAGCTGTGGCAGATTGGGTTTTGTACCGCTTGGATGGTGGCATTGATCATATTTTGGTGGATGAGGCGCAGGATACCAGCCCCATTCAGTGGCAGGTGATCGAAAAACTGGCCCAAGAATTCACCAGCGGCCAAGGCGCACGGTCAAATCGCGGCCGAACGATTTTTGTGGTTGGGGATAAAAAGCAATCGATTTATTCCTTTCAGGGCGCAGACCCGGCTGAGTTTGATCGGATGAAAGCAGATTTTGCGGCGCGGTTGAAACCCACTGACACGCCGCTATTTGACGCCAGCCTGGCGCATTCATTTCGATCGTCTTCGGCAATTTTGGCATTGGTAGATAAGTTATTTGCGCCGGCACCGGGCGTGTCGGGTGCTGCCGGCGAACAGCATTTGGCCTTTAAAACTAAAATGCCGGGGCGGGTGGATCTATGGCCCGCGCTTGAGGCGGTGGAAAAGCAAAAAGATCGCTCTTGGGAGCGCCCTGTTGACCTACCGGATCAAGACAATCATTTGGTGCAATTGGCGCGCCATATTGCCGAAGAAATTGACCATATGATCACCCAGAAGGTGGCGATACCCGAAGAAATTGGAAAAACCGGCCGCTATCATATGCGGCCAGTGCGCGCCGCGGATTTCCTGATTCTTGTCCAGCGCCGTTCTGATTTGTTTCAAGAAATTATTCGCGCCTGCAAAGCCCAAAACCTACCCATCGCGGGCGCGGATCGTTTGAAATTGGGCGCTGAAATGGCGGTAAAAGATTTATTGGCGCTCTTGGCTTTTCTGGCCACGCCGGAAGATGATTTATCCTTGGCTGTGGTGCTAAAATCGCCCTTGGTTGGCTGGGATGAGCAAACGCTTTTCACTTTGGCGCAGGGGCGCGGCAGAAAGTTTCTCTGGCAGGTTTTGCGCGCGGCAACCGATCAGCATGGGCATTTGATTGCGATGTTGAATGATTTGTTGCTACAGGCTGATTTTTTGCGCCCCTATGAATTGCTCGAGCGCGTTTTGACGCATTACGCGGGCCGCAAGCTGCTTTTGGGTCGCTTGGGTCAAGAAGCCGAAGATGGGCTGAACGCGCTTTTAGGGCAGGCGATGGCCTATGAGCGCAGCGAGGTTCCCAGCCTGACAGGGTTTTTGGTTTGGATGCAATCTGACGGGTTGGAGATCAAACGCCAAGCCGATCAAGATGGCAATCAAATCCGCGTGATGACGGTGCATGGCGCCAAGGGATTGGAATCTCCCATCGTTATTTTGCCCGATACGGCGAAGCGTGACGCGCGGTTGCACGATGATTTATTGGTCGCCCAAGATGGCGCGTTTTGGAAAGTGCCTCGCGCCGAAATGCCGCCGCGATTGCGCGAATTGCGCGAGCGCAAGCTGCGTGCGGAAGAGGAAGAGCGCGACCGTTTGTTATACGTGGCGATAACGCGGGCGGAAAAATGGCTGATCGTGGCCGCTGCGGGGGATTTGGGGGCGGACCAACGGGCTTGGTATCAAAAAATCAGCCTTGGGGTTGAGGCTCTTGCGGCGCAATCGCAGCGTTTTCCAACGGGTATGGGGCGCCGTTTTGACTATGGCGTTTGGGGCCCGTGTAGCGCAGAGGTCGAAGAAGAACAAAGCGTGCCGAGCCTCGTTTTGGAAGAGTTCTTCAATGAGGTGGCGCCGCCGGTCCCGGCCCAACCAAAGCCGTTAAGCCCCTCTGATTTGGGGGGTGAGAAATCGCTGCAGTCGGATGCTGAGGAGACGGATGAAGACGCAAAGTTACGGGGACTGCAAATTCACAAATTGCTTGAAGTGCTGCCAAGTCTTGATCCTGCGCTCTGGCCCGATATGTGTTCTAAAATTTTGGATCAGGCAGGTCTGCCCGCCTCTGCAGAGACGTTTGAGGCGCTTAAAGCGGAAGTTCTGGGCGTTTTAAAGACCCCCGATTTGCAATTTTTATTTGGTTTTGATGCGCTTGCAGAAGTGGCCTTGTCAGGCCCAGTGGCGGGCCTTGAGAACAAGCAGGTTTACGGCATTGTTGATCGTTTGGTGGTGCAAGAGGCGGCTGTTTGGCTGGTTGATTTTAAATCAAATGCGCAAGTTCCAGAAAGCCCGGCAGAGGTGCCATTGGGGCTTTTGCGTCAGATGGCCGCTTATGCTGCGGTTATCGCCCGTACCTATCCTGACCATCAGATAATCCCGGCGCTGCTCTGGACCAAACAGGCGCGTTTGATGCCCTTGCCGGACGCGCTCTTGGCAAACGTATTTTCCGAGCCATCCCTTGACCTTTAGGGGCGCGATGCCTAGGTTCCCGCTATCAGAAATGTGGTTTCAGGAGATACGAAAATGGCTACAGTTGCCGTCACAGACGAGACTTTCGACAGCGAAGTAAAAAACTCTGACGTTCCTGTCGTGGTTGATTTTTGGGCGGAATGGTGTGGCCCTTGCAAGCAAATCGGTCCGGCGCTGGAAGAGCTGTCGGTTGAAATGGCCGGCAAAATTAAAATCGCCAAAGTCGATGTGGATACAAACCCAAATTCCGCCGCCTCCATGGGGGTGCGGGGTATTCCGGCGTTGTTTATTTTCAAAGATGGCGAAGTGATTTCGAACCGCGCTGGCGCTGCACCGAAAGCCGCACTGCAAAGCTGGATAGAAGATAGCATTTAAGCTCTCTGAGATGCTGTGATGTCGAATTGGGCACCTTTGGTGCCCTTTTTCGCACCAAACCCGAACTTTATGCATGCGCGTTAATGCAGCGCATATCACCGATAGCGCAGAGCGTAAAAAAGGAGAGGCGTATGAGCCAAAGTGATTTTCCCGGATGGCATGGCACCACGATTATCGGCGTTAAAAAATCGGGCAAAGTGGTGATCGCGGGGGATGGTCAGGTTTCGTTGGGGCAAACGGTGATCAAAGGCACAGCGCGCAAAGTGCGCCGCTTATCCCCCGGCGGTTTTGACGTGATCGCAGGTTTTGCGGGTTCAACCGCTGATGCGTTTACGCTTTTGGAGCGGCTTGAAGCAAAGCTGGAAGCCGCGCCTGGACAGCTAGAACGGGCTTCGGTTGAACTGGCCAAAGATTGGCGTACGGATAAATATCTTCAAAAGCTGGAAGCGATGTTGATCGTCACCGATGGCAAAAAGCTTTTTGTGATCACGGGCGCCGGTGATGTGCTTGAGCCCGAGCATAATATTGCGGCGATCGGCTCGGGTGGCAATTTTGCCTTGGCGGCAGCGCGTGGCATGATGGATAGCGATAAAGACGCAGAAACAATTGCCCGCGAGGCGATGGCGATCGCCGCTGATATCTGCGTCTACACGAATGGCAAATTGACGGTCGAGGATCTTTCAGAATGACCCTTATCCCGCCTGAAACGTTGCGGTCAGCCGTTCAGGCGGGTATTTTAAATGAAGCCCAGGCGGTACGTCTTTCGGTACATCTTCAAACAGAGTTTGGGTTTCGCGCCGCGTTGTCGCGCGATGATGAGCCCTTTGAATTTTTTAGAGGGTTTTCGGAAATTTTTGTCACTTTGGGGTTAAGCCTGCTATGGGGCGGTGCGCTGGGACTGATTGGACTGTCTGTATCTTGGATGTTTGCGCATTTTTGTTGTTTGGTTTTATGCCTAGGCCTGGCGCGCTATTTCACGCTGATACGCCGGATGAGCTTGCCCAGCATCGCTTTGGCGCTGGGCGCCGCGGTGAATGGCAGCGCGGTGTTTTCAATTGGTTTTTTTGAGCTTGGAAGCTTTGAAAAAGCGCCTCTTATGGCGCTGGCAGCGCTTGGTATGGGGGGCATGGCTTTATATTTTAAAGTTTTCAAACTGCCGTTTGCGATGTTTTTGTTTGGCCTGTTCGCGATGCTGTTGAGCTATAGCGTGGCGCTTGACCTAACCGATATCTCCCTTGCGCCCGCAAATTTTCCGGAAATGTTTTTCAATTTAGGCATCGGTGCACCGGTGGCCTATGCCTCGCTTGGTCTTGGCTTTGCAATGATGGCGCTGGGGCTTTGGTTTGACATGCAGGATCCGCACCGCTTGGGTCGATTTTCGGCAACTGGATTTTGGCTGCATATTCTTGCCGCGCCGGCCTTGGTGAATACGGCAGCTTTCTCCCTTTATAAATTGGGCGGGACAACGGGTTATCTTTCGATGGCGGGTCTGCTTTTATTGGTAACCGTTTTTGCGTTGATTATTGATCGCCGTTCTTTTTTAACAGCGGGCTTATTCTATTTTATCGCCGTGATTGTTTGGATCACAAACCAAGCGCTGGGAGAGGCATTTGGCGGGGTATCGATTGTGTTTATACTCGGCGTGCTATTTACGGCATTGGGCACTTGGTGGGTGCAAATGCGCGGCGCAGTGTTGCGTGCCTTGCCAGAGTTTCCCGGCAAATCTAACCTTCCCCCTTATCGATCAGAGGATTAAATGACTGACTTAACTCCGCGTGAAATTGTTTCAGAACTTGACCGTTATATTATCGGGCAACGCGATGCGAAGCGCGCCGTTGCCGTGGCGCTGCGCTCTCGCTGGCGGCGCAAACAACTTGATGCCAGCTTGCGCGATGAAGTTTATCCTAAAAATATCCTTATGATCGGGCCAACCGGCGTGGGTAAAACCGAAATAAGCCGGCGGCTTGCCAAACTGGCGAAAGCCCCTTTCATAAAAATTGAAGCAACCAAGTTCACCGAAGTGGGCTATGTGGGGCGAGATGTCGAGCAAATCATCCGCGATTTGGTTGATTCTGCCATCGCGATGACGCGCGCGCAGATGCGCGATGATGTGCGCGCAAAGGCCGCTCAGGCGGCGGAAGATCGGGTAATAGAAGCCATTGCCGGATCCGATGCGCGTTCTGCCACGCGCGAAATGTTTCGCAAAAAGCTGCGCGCTGGCGAGCTGGATGATCAAGAGATCGAACTTGACGTTGCCGATACCAGCACGCCCACACCCATGTTGGATATTCCCGGTCAGCCCGGCAGCCAGATGGGCATGATGAATATAGGCGATCTGTTTGGCAAAGCGTTTGGTCAACGCACGGTGAAGCGCAAAATCAAAGTGTCTGATAGCCATGATCTTTTGGTTGGGGAAGAGGCGGATAAACTGCTAGATGATGACAGTGTTACCCGCGCTGCGATCGAAGCGGTGCAAGAAAATGGCATCGTGTTTTTGGATGAAATTGATAAAGTCTGCGCGCGCAGCGATGCGCGTGGCGGTGATGTCAGCCGCGAAGGTGTACAACGCGATTTGCTGCCTTTGATCGAAGGCACCGTGGTCAGTACGAAATATGGCCCGGTCAATACCGATCATATCTTGTTCATTGCCTCGGGCGCGTTTCATGTGGCCAAACCGTCGGATCTGCTTCCTGAATTGCAGGGCCGATTGCCCATCCGGGTTGAATTGCGCGCGCTCAGCGAAGAAGATTTTGTGCGTATTCTCACCGAGACCGATAATGCGTTGACCCTGCAATATACCGCGCTGATGGGGGCCGAAGGTGTTGTGGTTAACTTTACCGAAGAGGGGATCGCCGCGCTGGCAAAAATAGCCGCGCAAGTGAACCTGTCGGTGGAAAATATTGGTGCGCGGCGGCTTTATACGGTGATCGAGCGGGTGTTTGAAGAGCTGTCGTTTGCCGCCCCTGACCGCGCCGGTGAGACCGTTGAGGTCACGGCTAAATTTGTGGAAGATAATTTGGGTGATCTGGCCAAAAGTGCCGATCTTAGCCGTTATGTTTTGTAACGCTGCTGGTTTGACCTTGCAGAGCGCTTTGATCCGTTGAAAGCGGGCATGCATACGTGCTGTCCTGCGTGAAAACCACGGCTGCGTGAACCCCGCATCTTCAAAAGAGCGGTGCATATGGGCAGTATCGCCCCGCATAGTGCTTGGATGGTTGGACCGTCTGAGCGGGCAATCAAGATTGAACGCGGCCTGAATATACGCGGAAATGTCAGTGCGATTGCCAAGAAAGGGTGAGGCCAGATTATAGGGGTCGTACAGGGCGT
>JGI26118J46590_1000390_pt1 | contig 10044 bp, 7 predicted proteins | sample AOAMet_66_BLW_10_2_FD_46590 | JGI IMG/M metagenome (IMG submission 46590)
CAGGCCACCTTCTAATGCCAGGTATATGAGAGTCACCATCAGGCTGTATGCCTACAATTTGAATGGATGGATTTTTTTCTTTAAGATATTTAGAAACGCCCATAATGGTTCCCGTGGTCCCCATTGAGCTAACAAAATGTGTAATTTCACCGTTCGTATCATTCCATATTTCTTTTGCAGTGGAAGAGGTATGGGCATTTGGATTATCTTCATTAGCAAACTGATTGAGTTGAAGTCCTTTTCCATCTTGACTCATCTCATTCGCTAAATCTCTAGCGCCTTCCATACCGAGCTGCTCAGAAACGAGGATTAGTTCAGCGCCATAGGCTGTCATCGCATCCCTTCTTTCTTGCGATAAGTTTTCTTGCATGACAAGAATCATCTTGTAGCCTTTGATTGCTGCAACCATAGCAAGTGCAATTCCTGTGTTTCCACTCGTAGCCTCTATCAAGGTATCTCCAGGCTGAATTTCACCTCTCTTTTCAGCTTCAGAAATCATTTTGAGAGCTGCACGATCTTTGACTGAGCCGGCAGGATTATTGCCTTCTAGCTTGCCAAGGATAATATTTGAAGGGTTTGGGTTTAATCTTTGAAGACGAACTAGTGGCGTTCCACCGACACATTGATCAATTGTTTTGTAGGGCTGTTTGCTCATAAATCATAGATAGTATCATAAACTTATCGCCTTAAAAAGCTACATGTTGTCAAGGATAGCTTTTTTAACTTCATCTAATGTTGGGTTGATATTAATCATTGCCCCAGTGTCACATTGAGAGATCGCTGTATCTGGATCTTTCAGGCCATGACCTGTCAGCGTACATACAACGCTTGAGTGATCAGGAATTTTTCCAGATTTAATATCTCTTAATGCTCCTGCCACTGAGATAGCTGAAGCAGGCTCACAAAAAATTCCTTCCTTTTCAGTTAACAATTTTTGAGTGGCTAGAATTTCTTTATCAGAAAATGAATCAAACCAACCGTTTGACTCTTTGCTGAGTTTGAGAGCCTGATCCCAACTTTGAGGGTTACCAATTCTAATTGCTGTCGCAATCGTTTCAGGTTTTTCAACCCTAGAGCCTTTGATAAATGGCGCGGCACCTTCTGCTTGATAGCCAAGCATTGTAGGAGTTGAAGAGGCTTTCCCAGCTTCAAAATATTCTGTATAACCCATCCAGTGTGCCGTTATATTTCCTGCATTACCAACAGGTAGACAATGAAAATCTGGGGCATGACCGAGCTCTTCAATGATCTCAAATGCTGCCGTTTTTTGACCTTGAAGCCTGAAAGGATTGATTGAGTTTACGATGGACACTGGTGCGAATTCAGCTACCTCTTTAACAAGCTGCATTCCGTCATCAAAGTTACCTTTAATCTGAATAATGGTTGAGCCATGGATCATGGCTTGCGCGAGCTTACCTAAAGCAATTTTCCCCTCAGGTATGACAACAAAAGCTTTAATTCCGGCTCTTGCAGCATAAGCGGCTGCAGCGGCAGAGGTATTTCCGGTTGATGCGCAAATGATCGCCTTGGAGCCACTCTCGACGGCTTTAGTGACTGCCATAGTCATTCCTCGATCCTTGAAAGAGCCAGTAGGATTTAATCCTTCATACTTGATATAGAGTTCAACCTGAGTGCCCATTTCGCATGGAATGTTTTCCAGTTTTATTAGTGGGGTGTTACCCTCACCTAGGCTTATCAGACGAGTCTTTTCACCAACAGGTAGTCTGTCTCTATATTTCTCAATTAATCCTGTGTATCTCATAATTATTAATAGTTTAGTCTAGTAGTTCAATATGAATGAGTTGGACTTCAGCTTGGTTGAAGTCACTTGCTTCAATTGCTTTCTTAATATTCATCACTGTCTTTGTGCTGACTCTGTCAGTTGTGATTGCAATATGCGCATTTTTATTCTCATCAACTTGTTTTTGAATTAAGGCTTCAATACTGACATTGTGATCGTTAAAAATTCCTGTTACTTTTGAAAGAACACCCTTAATATCAGACACTAGTAACCTTAAAAAGAATTCACTAACTATTGCGTCATTGTCAATGACATTGATCTTTTCTTGAGATTTCCATCCTAATATGTGGTTGCTGGTTTGATTATTAATAATGTCATTAAGGTCAGCTATGACAGCAGATGCAGTAGCTTCGTCACCAGCACCAGCGCCATAATATAGGCTCGTGCCGAGCGCATCACTCTTAACCATGACAGCATTCATGACGCCATCCACCTGTGCAATTAATTGACTGTTAGAAACCAGGGTTGGATGAACACGAAGTTCTATACCATCTTCCACCCTTTTTGCAATTCCGAGATGTTTTATTGTGTAACCCAACTCTGTTGCATGGAGGATATCTTCCGTTGTAATTTTGCTAATACCTTGCGTATAGACTTTACTGAATTGAATTTCTGTTCCAAAAGCAATTGCCGCAAGGATTGAGAGTTTGTGTGCAGCATCGATTCCTTCAATATCAAAGGTTGGGTCTTCTTCTGCATAACCAAGAGCCTGTGCTTCTTTTAATACATCATCAAAGTCTCTACCCTTTTCCTTCATGTCGGTTAGGATGAAGTTTCCAGTTCCATTAATAATACCTGCCACTGATTCAATGTTATTAGCGCTTAAGCCTTGGCCTAAGGCCTTAATGATTGGAATTCCTCCAGCAACTGAGGCTTCAAATAAGAAGCGAACTTGTTTCTTATTTGCGAGCTTCATTAACTCGTTACCATGATTACCAATGAGTGCTTTATTAGCCGTAATAATATGCTTACCATTATTGATAGCCGCCTCAACCAATTCTTTGGCTAGACCAAAACCACCAATAAGCTCCAAAACAACATCAATGTCAGGATGATTGACAACCTCGAATGGATCTTCCGTTAATTTAATATTAGAGGTGTCACAAATTCGTTTTTTTGTTACATCTCGAACACCCGCTATGACGAGCTCTATTTGAACACCAGTGCGCCTTTCTATCGATGCACTATTTTTTTGTAACACATTGATAACGCCGCCACCAACTGTCCCGAGACCAAGAATTCCAACTTTCATTATTGTATTTTATAAATTCGAATGCGCCATTATACCAAGCAGCGAAATGACTCATCAGAAATCATGTTTAAAAATGTTGCTACAGTAATTGAACTCTGATAACCAACAATTTATATGAGTCAATTATTTAAGTCCACCCATACAGATGTACTTAAGTTCCATGAAGTCATCAATACCATAGTGAGAGCCCTCTCTTCCAAGTCCCGATTCTTTCACGCCACCAAATGGAGCTACTTCATTAGATATAACGCCTTCATTAATACCCACCATGCCATACTCTAAAGCTTCTGAGACCCGCCAAATGCGATTAATATCCGTTGTGTAGAAATAAGAAGCTAAGCCAAACTCAGTATCGTTTGCAAGTTGGATTGCCTCTTCCTCAGTTTTGAACTTAAAAACGGGTGCAAGAGGTCCAAAAGTCTCCTCTGAGGCCATTTTCATGGAGGCATCAACGTTTCCAATAACGGTTGGCTCAAACATAGTGCCGCCATTCTTATGGGGCTTTCCGCCAGCAACAATGACAGCGCCACGATCTAAAGCATCTGCCAAGTGATCTTTAACTTTGTCAAGTGCTTTAAAGCTAATAAGTGGGCCCTGATTAACGCCTTCATCCATTCCATTGCCAACGTTAAGCGTTTTAACGGCTTCTCCTAGTTTTTCAACGAACTGATCATAAATGCCTTCTTGGACAATAAAGCGGTTTGTGCAAACACAGGTCTGTCCGGTGTTTCTAAATTTTGAGATGAGCGCGCCGGCCACCGCAGAATCTAAATCAGCATCATCAAAAACGATAAATGGGGCATTGCCTCCAAGCTCCATTGAAACCTTTTTCATAGTATCAGCACAGTTACGTGTTAAGATTTTTCCAACAGCTGTAGATCCAGTAAATGATAGTTTTCGAACAATCGGACTATCGGTTAAAGCCTTTCCAATTTCACTCGACTGAGTCCCAACCACAACATTTAAAATACCACTAGGGATTCCAGCTTGCTCAGCCAGTTCAGCAATTGCAAGAGCTGATAATGGGGTCTCTGCAGCTGGTTTAATGACCACTGGGCAACCTGCAGCTAAGGCAGGAGCACACTTTCTAGTGATCATTGCAATTGGAAAATTCCATGGCGTTATTGATGCAACAACACCAATAGGCTGCTTGATAACTAAAATCCTTCTGTCATTTGATGGAGTCGGGATAATGTCTCCATAGGTTCTTTTGCCTTCTTCTGCGAACCATTCAATGAATGATGCGCCATAACCCACTTCTCCTCTTGCTTCAGCAATTGGCTTACCTTGTTCGGCTGTCATTAATATAGCAAGGTCTTCTTGGTTTGCCATAATCAGATCAAACCACTTTTTGAGGATGATTGCTCTCTCTTTGGCAGTTCTACCTCTCCAATCTGGCCAGGCCTCGTTGGCAGCATTGATGGCTTCATCGGTCTCTTTCTTGCCCATATCAGGAAGAGTGCTTATGACTTCATTGGTGTAGGCATTTGTAACATCAAAGCGAGAATCTGCATCATCGCCAACCCATTTTCCATTGACATAACCGTGCTCTTTCAAAAGACTAGAGTTTGTTAACATAATTTATCCTAATTGCTGAATTATTTAAAGATGCTAATTATAAAGTCCTATTCACTAAATGTGTATAGCAAACTTATTAGACTTTTATGACGTTTTGCTTTTGCCTTCTGCCAATGATGGATGCACTAATAACACCAAGCGTAACGAGACCCACCAGAATAGTTGAAACTGCATTGATTTCAGGTGTAACCCCAAGTCTTACCATTGAGTAAATCTTCATAGGAAGTGTGGTTGATCCAGGGCCAGAGGTAAAACTTGCAATGACTAAATCATCAAGCGATAAGGTGAAAGATAAGAGCCATCCAGCAACAACTGCAGGAAGAATAATGGGAAGAGTGATCAAGATAAAGGTTCGAAAAGGAGTGCAGCCTAAGTCAAGTGCAGCCTCCGTAATGCTGTCATCATAGCTAGACATTCTGGATTGGATGACAACAGCTACATAGCACATTGAAAAAGTGATGTGTGCAAGTGTGACTGTCATTACNCCTCNATCAACTGCTAAAGCAACAAACATCAGTAAAGTTGAAAGTCCAATAATGACCTCTGGCATAACCATTGGAGCGTAGATCATCCCTGAAAAAAGTGTGCGACCCCTAAAATGGCCAAAACGCGTCATGACNAGGCCTGCAATAGTTCCAAGAATGGTTGCAACAGTTGACGANACAAATGCGACCTTGATTGTTACCCAGGCTGCATCTTTTATNCCTTGATTCTGCATCAGTTCGCCATACCACTTNGTAGAAAANCCACCCCAGACAGTAACCAAGCGTGACTCATTAAAGCTAAATAAGATNAGCAGAATGATGGGTATGTATAAGAACGAAAACCCAATTACCAAAGCTAAAATGTTGAAGTTTCCAAACTTTTTCATGAGATAGCCTTTTCTTGAGATCTTTGATAAAGCATGATTGGAACCACAAGCAAAGCTAGTAATATGATAGCAACGGCTGATGCAACTGGCCAATCGCGATTATAAAAGAACTCAGTCCAGAGCACTTTTCCAATCATAAGAGTCTCTGAGCCCCCTAGTAAATCTGGAATGACAAACTCACCCATGACAGGAATAAAGACTAAGAAGCAGCCTGCTAAAATGCCTGGAAGAGAGAGCGGAACAGTGACTGTCCAAAAAGTTTTAAAAGGCCTGCATCCGAGATCAGCTGCAGCCTCTAATAGACTCATATCCATTTTTTCTAAATTAGCATAGAGCGGCAAAATCATAAATGGAAGATACGAGTAAACAATGCCAATGTAAACGGCAAGGTCAGTGTTCATAATAATTAAAGGTTTTTCGATGAGTCCAATGGTCATCAAGGCCAAATTTAATAAACCCTCTGTTTTCAAAATACCAATCCAAGCGTAGACCCTGATGAGGAATGAGGTCCAGAATGGAAGAATGACAAGCATTAACAGTATCCCCCTCCAACGCGTTGGCGCTCTTGCCACGCTGTATGCAATTGAATATCCAATGATGAGGGTCAGGATTGTTGAAATGACGGCAATTTTTAGGCTTGATAGGTATGCCTTAATATAAAGAGAGTCACTGAAAAGAAATAAATAACTCTCAAGACTTGCTTGGACTGATGGAAACCAAGAATCTCCCCAATCCAGAAGAGAAGTATAGGGCGGTATCGCCATAATCGGTTCAGCAAGGCTGATCTTAAGAACAAAGATAAAGGGGAGAAGGAAAAACAATAAAAGCCATACATAGGGAATTGCTATGACTGCAAGTCTGCCACTCAGTAAAGATTTGAAGGGGCTTGACATTTTTTGCTTGTTTTTCATGATGGTTACGACAGAAGCACGACCGCTGAGTGAGGTGCCCATTGTAAATAAACCTCATCTTCCCAGGTTAGATGGTGTTCTTCAGTTCTTTCACGATTTGCCCGAATTGCTTTGAGAATTCTTCCATTATCAAGCCTGACATGGTAAGTTGAAAAGCTACCACCATAGGCTATATCCTCAATTTTTCCTTTTAATATATTGTGATTATCGGACGGCTTCTTTTTAGAGATTTCAAGCTTTTCAGGCCTAATTGCAAACCACATCTTATCTCCAGGAGATGCATCAACCTCCTGCGTTGCAAAAACAATGGATTTAGAGTCCTCAGATTCTAGTTGAGTACCAGTTTCATTTTGGCCTTTATAAATACCTTGTAATATATTGACATCCCCGATAAAATCTGCAACATCCTTGTTGATTGGCGCCTCATAAATTTCAGTAGGTGTTGCCACCTGAACTAGGTTTCCTGAGTCCATCACCCCAATCCGACTGGAAACTGTCATCGCTTCCTCTTGGTCGTGAGTCACAATAACAAAGGTGACCTCAAGTTTTTCTTGAATGTCCATGAGTTCGAATTGTGTTTGCTCTCTGAGCCTTTTATCAAGTGCTCCAAGAGGCTCATCAAGAAGTAATAGTTTTGGTCGTTTAGCAAGGCTTCTAGCTAAAGCAACGCGCTGACTTTGACCACCAGAAAGTTGATTGGGTTTGCGTTTAGCAAAATCTGTCAGCTCGACCAGCTCAAGCATTTCTTCAACCCTTTTTCTGATTTCATTTTCCGGAAGGTTGTCTTGCTTCAAGCCAAAGGCAATATTTTTTTCGACTGTCATATGCGGAAAAAGGGCATAGGACTGAAACATCATATTGATGGGTCTGAGGTGAGGCGGTATTTCTGAGATATCCTCACCGTCCAGAAGGATTCTTCCATCAGTTATTTTCTCAAACCCTGCTAGCATTCTAAGAAGAGTTGTTTTGCCGCAGCCAGAGGGCCCTAATAACGAGAAAAACTCATTCTTATATATATCAAGGTTAAGGTTATCAATAGCGGTAAAGTCGCCGAATTTTTTAGTGACATTTTCTATTTGAATGTAAGGCTTTTCAGACGAATTTAGCCATGGTGAAGCTGATAGTGTTTCAGACATAATTTAAATTTAAGAAGAAATAACCTTCATGATGCAGTGCATCATGAAGGTAGTGTGGAACTATTACTATTGGCCAGTAGTGACCTTAGTCCAAGTTCTAGTAATCACTCTTTGTGATTTTGCATCATAGGTCGGGCTAATGTATAGGCCTGCCATGACTTCAGGTGTTGGATAGACAGCAGGATCATTCAACAGATCTTCTTCTAGTAACGGCTGTGATGCTAAGTTACCATTTGCATACCAAACATAGTTTGTTGCAGTCGCAATCTGCTCAGGGTCCATTATCCAGTTGATGTACTTATGAGCATTAGCAGTATTTGGGGCATCCTTAGGAACAGCTAATTGGTCAAACCACATTAGTGCACCTTCTTCAGGGATTGCATAGACAATCTCGACACCATTTTCTGCATCCCACGCCGCATATTGAGCCATAAATATATCACCTGACCAACCAACTACAAGACAGATATCTCCATTTGCTAGAGCATCAATATATTGAGATGAATGGAATTTCTGGATGTGCGGTCGAACTGCAGTCAATACAGCCTCTGCTTTCGCTATGACATCCTTATCAGTACTTCTTGGATCTTCACCGAGATAGGCAAGGGCTGCAGGAATGATTTCAGTCGGCGCATTCAGTAAGTGAACTCCACAGTCTGCAAATTTAGATACAACATCTGGATCAAAAACCATCGCTAAAGATGATGTAGGAGCATCCTCCATCCTCTCACTGATCATTCCTTCGTTGTAACCAATTCCTGTTGTTCCCCACATGTAGTTAACTGAGTAGTCATTCAGAGGACCAAATTGTGCCACTTGCTCTTCAATGTCACTCCACATATTACCAATATTTGATAATTTTGACTTATCAAGTTTTTGAAAAACACCAGCTTGAATTTGTCGTGCTAAGAAACTGCTTGATGGCACTACAACATCGTATCCTGAGCCACCAGCAAGCAGCTTAGCTTCAAGAACTTCGTTAGAATCGAATACGTCATAGACAACTTTAATACCTGTTGCTGCAGTGAAGTCCTCGTTAACTTGCTCATCAATATAATCTGACCAGTTTAAAACGTTAACCACTTCTTCTGCAATAACNGCTTGAGCTGAAAACGTGAGTGCTCCAGCTATGAGCAGCTTGTTTATCTTATTTTTCATTGTTACTCTCCTTTTATTTTTTACTTTTAAGTTATTGGATTATATTAAATTTTTATATTTAATAATCACCTTTTTTTTAAAATACAGTCCATTTGTCAAAGATGACGCAAATATGAATTGTATTCAAAATCTGTAATTGTGCTATCAAACCTATTGATTTCAGATTCTTTAACAACTTGATAAGATTTTTGAAATTGCTCACCAAAAAACTCCTTCACAACTGAAGATTGACTTGTTTTTTTAACGGCCTCCCTCCATGTGATTCCTAATTCAGGCTCATGCTGAGCATGAGCATTGCCAATCGTTTCTTTATCGAGTGCATCTTTATTCTGAATTCCTGAAAGAACGCTTGAGAGAATAGAGGCAAAGACAAGATATGGGTTTGCATCTGCACTCGGTAATCTGAATTCTAATCTCGTTGCGCTTGAAGATGCTTCTGGAAGTCTAATGAGTGAGGTCCTATTTTCATTTCCCCAGCTCAGAGTCGTTGGTGCATGATCAGCATTGTGAACGAGTCTTCGATATGAATTCGCACTGGGTGCATAAAACGACAGAAAGTCTGGTGTTGTTTTTAATAGACCAGCTATTGAGTTTGCAAAGATACCTTTGGGTTGCTTGTCTTTATCAACTTCAAAGACATTATTGCCATCTTTATCAACAAGGCTTAGATGAGCATGCATCCCATTGCCTGCATGTTCTGAAAATGGTTTTGCCATAAATGTAGCGTTAAGATTAAATTTTTTCGCGCTGTTTTTGATAGAGCGCTTCATTAAGAAGGCTTGGTCTGCCATTAATAAAGCGTCATCATGATGCAGTAGGTTAATTTCAAACTGTCCAGGAGCACACTCTTTTATAGCAGTTTCAGCAGGTATCCCTAGTAAGTGTGCACTTTTTTCTACCAGGTCAAAAAACCCTTCGAAGTCATCCATTTCATTTAAATTTAGAAGTTGAACCTCTTCATATCTTCTATTGGTGCCAGGAATGAGTGGCATTTGGGGGTGACCGTTTTTTTGAAGTTTTTGATCAATTAAATAAAACTCCATTTCAGGCGCAATAACTGGCTTAAGTTCTAGCTCTTCGAAGCGTTTCAAAACTGTGCTGAGGATATGCCTTGGGTCAGCGTAAATAGGATTCCCATCGCCATCTTCCATGCTGACAAGGCACTGCGCATTTTTACGAGAACTCCATGGGGTAATAGCAAGGGAATTCTCAACGACTCTGCATATGGCGTCGCCATCGCCGGACATAACCAGTCCTGTCCCTTTTGGATTGTCTCCCCAAACATCGAGAACATAGCTTGAGATAGGCATTTTTAATCCACCTTTGGAGGCTTTAAT
>JGI26118J46590_1000391_pt1 | contig 10029 bp, 9 predicted proteins | sample AOAMet_66_BLW_10_2_FD_46590 | JGI IMG/M metagenome (IMG submission 46590)
GGTTTGAATAAAAGCTTTGATGATGAGCAAGTTTTAAAAGATATTAATATCATGATTGAAACTGGTGAACGGGTTGCAATTATTGGACAAAATGGTATTGGAAAGAGCACTTTGCTTAAAACCATATTTGGTGAAATTGAGCCCGATGGTGGAATTACAAAATGGAGTGAAAATTCAAATATTGGATATTATGCTCAAGACCATAATGAAGAATTTGAGAAGGATATGAATGTTTTAGATTGGATGACACAATTTAAAAACGAAAAAGATGATATTCAAGTTATGCGATCTGTCCTTGGAAAAATGCTTTTTGGAAAGGAAGATGTAAAAAAATCTGTCAAATCTTTGTCAGGCGGTGAAAAAGGAAGAATGATTTTTGGAAGACTTATGTTGCAAAAGCCAAATATATTGTTAATGGATGAGCCAACAAACCACTTGGATATGGAATCTATTGAGGCCCTAAATCTGGCATTGGACAATTACAAAGGTACTCTAGTATTTGTCAGTCATGACAGGGAGTTTGTTTCTTCTTTATCAACTAAAGTAATCGAGCTTAAAGATGATGGAGCCCACTACTATTCAGGAAANTATGAAGATTACTTGTTGACTCAGGTGTGAATTAAANTAATGCGTGCATAGAAATCTATTAATTACTGTATCTATTAATTGATGGTTAAATAGTTATTAGAAATATATTAAATATAAATATACTCAAACTTATAAAAATATTTGTCAAATGTTTACAGGGATTATTCAAGCTATAGGAAGTATTCAAGAGTTTCATTCTTCTGATAATGGCGCTAATTTGAAAATTAATTCAAATACTCTTGATATAAGTGATTCTAAGATTGGAGATAGTATTGCTGTTAATGGGGTATGTTTAACAGTCACCGAGATTTCAGGTGAATGGTTTTCTGCAGATGTTTCAAACGAAACGATAAATTGCACAACTTTTTCAGATTTATCGCAAGGTGATGATGTTAATCTTGAAAAATCACTTAGACTGAATCAAGGGATTGATGGACACTTGGTAAGTGGTCATATTGATGGAGTTGGTTTAATTCAATCCATTAATAAAGATGGAGATAGTTTTCGCTTTAAGATTTTGGTTGAGGGTGATATTATTAAATATATTGCTAAAAAAGGCTCAATATGTATCAATGGAGTAAGCCTTACTGTCAATAGCGTNAAGGATAATATTTTTGATGTTAATATAGTTCCCCATACTTTTTCAGTAACTACGCTAAGAGATCTTTCTACTGAGTCAAATGTAAATTTAGAGATTGATCTAATTGCTAGATATGTTGAAAAACTTAAAAATTNCAGATAAAGATTAGACAATTATGAATGCTTCAATAAAGGAACTTATAGAAGATTATAAGCAAGGAAGAATGATNATTCTTATGGACGATGAGAATCGTGAAAATGAGGGTGATTTATTAATTGCATCTGAAAAAGTTACAAAAGAAGATATTAACTTCATGGCGACGCATGGACGAGGTTTAATTTGTCTTACTTTGACTCAGCAGCGTTGTCAACAACTAAACTTGCCTTTAATGGTGTCTCAAAATAGTGATCTTCATTCTACAAACTTTACAGTATCTATTGAGGCTGCATCAGGTGTCACTACAGGAATTTCAGCTGCAGATAGAGCTAAAACAATTTTAGATGCTGTTGCTAAAGATGCTAAGCCAATAGATATCGTTCAGCCTGGCCATGTTTTTCCTTTAATGGCCCAACAAGGTGGTGTTTTAATACGTGCTGGCCACACTGAGGCGGGCTGCGACTTAGCTCGTTTAGCGGGATTTGAAGCTTCATCAGTGATTGTGGAAATATTAAATGATGATGGCTCAATGGCTAGAAGCGATGATTTGTATAAGTTTGGGAAAAAGCATGGTATTAAAGTAGGCCATATTGCTGATTTAATTCATTACAGAGTTGAAAATGAAAAAACAGTTGAAAGAATAAGCCAAAGGCCTTTTAAAACAAAGTATGGTCAATATGAACTTTTTTCATATTTAGATACAATCCATAACGATATTCATATTGCTCTTGTAAAGGGAAAAATTAATGAAACAACTGAGCCATATGTCAGGGTCCATATGGAAAATATCTTTAAAGATGTCTTACAAGAAAATAATCGAGGTTTTAGTATCAATAGTGCATTAGACATGATTTCAGAGGTTGAAAATGGTGTCTTCTTACTTTTACGTAAACAAGATAATCAGGCTATCCTTGAAAATATAGATAACCAGGACTATAGAAGTAATGATGATGGAAAAACTTTTGGAATCGGTGCGCAAATTCTTTCTGACTTAGGTGTTACGAATATGAAGTCACTAGGAAAGCCAAGAAAATGGCCAGGTCTAGAGGGTTTTGGTATCACAATAACTGAGTACGTAAATATTAAGGAGAAGTAATGAAGACTATTGAGGGTGATTTANCTATTAACAATAAGAANGTGGCTNTAGTCGCAGGTCGATTTAATTCTTTTATAGTTGAGCATTTAATTAGTGGGGCCAAAGAGGCTTTACTTAAGAGTGGAACTAAAGAATCAGATATTGATCTTATTTATGTTCCAGGTGCTTTTGAAATCCCACTTGCCCTTAAAAAAGCCTCAAGTACTGGTAAATATGATGCCATCGTAGCTTTAGGTGCAGTAATTAGGGGCGGGACTCCTCACTTTGAATTCGTTGCCGGAGAGTGCGTAAGAGGTATATCCAAAATTTCACTAGAGAATGAAATACCAATTGCTTTTGGTGTGCTCACTGTTGACACAGTTGAGCAGGCTATAGAGCGCTCTGGAACTTCTGAAAATAAAGGCGCTGAGGCTGCAGAAAGTATTATTAGAATGATCAATTTACTAGAAAAACTGTGACTCCTAAGCAGCGTTCAAGAGCGAGAGTAGTCCAAGCTTTATATCAGTGGTTGGTTTCTGGAGATAATATTAATGACATAGAGTTGCAATTCTTAAATCAAAAAGAAGGCAAGATTTCAAAAGCTTTTTTCTCAAATTTATTATTAAATATTCCAAAAAATATAACTATTCTTGATGAAATTATTAAGCCATCACTTGATCGTGATATTGATGAACTTGGCCCAACAGAAAAGGCAATTTTATATTTAGGTGTTTATGAATTGAAGTTCCAGCCAGAGGTGCCTTACAAAGTAGTTATTAATGAAGCTGTCGAATTATCTAAACTTTATGGTGCAGATGGTTCATATAAGCTTGTTAATTCGTCACTTGATAAAATTGCTCCAGAGCTAAGATCACTAGAGATTTCTTAAATCGCTTTATTTGAATAGAGTATTTTTTTGTAAATTTATACAAAGCGAAAAAATAAATTTTTTCAAATGGACTACTAAAAAATCTTAAGCTGGTTCTATAGTTCTTTTTTTATTCTCTCTTGAAATAAATTAAACTGATCTTGAAAAATTGATTGATTTTATCTTTTTTCATGGTAGTATTTCAGTTCGGCCATAAAAAATTTATCTATTTTTTTAACAGGTTTAACTAATATCCTGGTGAAATTTTTTTTATGAAAGAAAGGGTACAATAATATTTATATTAATTTAGGAGAAATAATGAAAAGTATTTATAAAAAACTTGGAGCAACAATTGTCAGTGCTATGGCTACTGTCAATGTAATGGCTCTAGATGAGTTAAATGTTGCTTATTTTGAAGAGTGGCCAATGCCTTTTGAGTATGCAAAGCAAATTGGTGCATATGATGAAGCATTAGGAATGAAAGTTAACTGGAAGGCTTTTGGAACAGGTACAGCAATGTCGGCTGCAATGGCTTCTGGTGATATTCATATCTCTGTGAGTCAAGGTGTTCCTCCGTTTATCGTGGCAGCTTCAACTGGCCAAGACATTCAAATCGTTGATGTGGCAGTAAGTTATGCAGACAACGACAACTGTGTTGTAGCTTCAGGTTTAGAAATTGATGCAAGCAATGCTTCAGAATTGGCTGGTAAAAAAGTGTCAGTTCCAATTGGAACAGCTGCTCACTATGGTTTCTTAAAGCAAATGGAGCATTTTGGTGTTTCAGTCGATTCGATGCAAGTAGTTGATATGGCTCCACCAGAGGGTGCGGCTGCTTTAGCTCAAGGAAGTATTGATATGTTTTGTGGATGGGGTGGTTCACTTCGTCGTGCTCTAGATCATGGTAATGTACTTCTAACTGGTGCTGAAAAAACTGCACTAGGTATTTTAGTTTGGGACGTTACATCTGTACCAGCAGGATTTGCTGATGAAAATGCAGAAGTTCTTCAAACATTCTTAGGTGTTACTGCAGCGTCTAACGCGATGTGGAACTCAGGAGGTTTTACTTCATTGATGCTACCTCATATTGCTAAGGATGCTGGTATGGACGAAGATGCTACAGCAGAAACAATGGCTACTTTTGTATTCCCTTCAGTTGCTAACCAACTTGGTGATAACTGGCTTGGTGGTTCAGGTGCGGCTTTCCTTAAAGGTGTAGCAGATGTATTCGTTAATAGCGGAAACATCCCAAGTGCTCGTGGTTCATATGCTAATGCTATTAATACTGATGGTTTAGAAGGATTGGCAGCACAATAAAGTACTTTGTTATTAGGCTTAATTAAAGTCTATTAATGATGTATTAGTTATACAAAAGGTGGCGCACTTTTAGTGTGCCACCTTTTTAATGATTTAAAGAATTCGGAGCTAACTTTGAAAGGTTTATCAATTGAAAATATATCGATGCGGTTTGATTTGAAGAATGGTTCTTCAGTGCAAGCACTCAAAGACGTATCTTTGGACATTGAAGCAGGACAAATTATTACTGTTCTTGGTCCCTCAGGTTGTGGAAAAACAACATTATTAAATATCGTTGCTGGTTTTCTTGCGCCGACGGAAGGAAAAGTCGTTCTTAATGGGCAAACTGTTCAAGGTCCAGGAGCCGAGCGTGGAATGGTTTTTCAACAGGGCGCTTTGTTTGAGTGGATGGATGTTCGTGCTAATGTTGCTTTTGGTCCTCGTATGAAAGGAACTCCAAAAGCAGAACAAGATGAAAAGGTTAAGCGCCTTCTAGAAATTGTTGGATTAGCTGATTTTGAAGATAAAGCTGTTTATGAGTTATCGGGCGGTATGCAACAAAGAGTCGCTTTGGCGAGATGTCTCGCAAATGATCCAGATGTCATTTTAATGGATGAACCCTTAGGCGCTCTTGACGCACTAACAAGAGAAAAAATGCAGGGTTTGGTTTTAAAACTTTGGAAGGAAACAGGAAAAACAATTTTATTAATTACTCACTCAGTTGAAGAGGCTGTCCTTTTGGGCGAAAGACTTTTGGTTCTTGCTCCAAGACCAGGAAGAATACATAAAGAATACAAGTTGCCGTTTGCTGAAATGGGAGTCAATATGGACTTGAGAGAGGTTAAAAAATCTGAAGGCTATTCTGAAACTCGAGATGAGATCCTCTCTATTATTTGGGAGATGGAAGAAGAAATTATGGGCAGGGCGGACGAAAACTAATGACTATTTTAATTATTTATATCTTAATTTTCATAGCTGCTTTTTACTTAGTAAAGATAGTCAGTTCAATGAGAGCTGTAAAAGATGATTTTACAAGTTTAAAGACTGTTACATTTGGTGACGAAAGTGCAGTATCACCCAATAGAGCTGCATCTATTATTTCAGTTATTGCAATTTTTGCAATTTGGGCTGCGTTTACTGGCTCTAAATATATTCCAGTTCATGTTCCTGGGCCATTTATTGGTGAACTTTCGTTTGAGTACACTGCAATGAATGCATTAGGACAAACTGATGATGCTGAAGTTACAGTTACAGTTTATGATGTTCAGTCTGGAGATATTCCAGATAAGCTAGAAGTTGATCCTGGCTCAGGTTTTGCTCTAAACGATACTGCCCAGATTATTACTTACAGAAGTGGTTTAGTAAAAGTCCAAAAAAATGATGTTGGCGGCAAAGAAAAAGGTTACAAAGTGATTGCTATTAATGGCCAAGAGATATCACCAAGTACTGAGCTTTTTATTGATAATGCCCGAATCTATATGACTGCAAAGGGCACCTTGAGTGTAAAACCTGAACAAGGATGGCAGATGCAGCCTGTTTGGCTTCCTGCTCCAGAAGCTGTCGGCTCAAGATTATTAAAAGTTTATAATGAAGGTTTTAAAAACTTCACACTTTTTGAGCATCTAGGTTGGTCCTTGCTTAGGGTTGTTGTTGGCTTTGTGGCTGGAGCTATTGTTGGAATTCCTTTAGGTTACGCAATGGGACTTTCTGGATGGTTTCGTGGTTGGTTTGATCCGATAGTTGAATTTATGAGACCAGTGCCTCCATTAGCTTTAATTCCATTGGTCATCATNTGGTTTGGAATTGGTGAACAAGGAAAGATTATNTTGCTATTCCTTGCTTCACTTTGGATCATGACAATTTCTGCTAGGGCAGGCGTATCTGGTGTAAAAATTTCTAANATACATGCCGCATACTCCTTAGGCGCNTCTAAGTGGCAGATTATGAGATTAGTTATTGTTCCAAATAGTTTGCCAGAGATATTTACTGGNGCCCGAGTGTCTATGGGTGTCTGCTGGGGAACTGTTGTTGCGGCAGAGCTTGTTGCCGCTCAAAAGGGTGCTGGCATGATGATTATTAATGCCTCTAAGTTTCAGATGACTGATCTAGTTATTATGGGAATTGTNCTCATTGGCGTAATTGGATATGCAATTGACATATTAATGCGTATTTCAGAAAATTATCTTGTCCCATGGAAAGGTAAATAGCTTTTTATAATTTCTTACTTTTTTTTACTGGAATAAATAATGTCGCAAATATTACCCAAACAAGCACAAGCTGTCATTATCGGAGGAGGAGTTGTTGGATGTTCAGTGGCCTATCATCTCGCTAAACTTGGCTATACAGATGTTGTGCTTCTAGAACGTAAAAAATTGACTTCGGGTACCACATGGCATGCGGCAGGACTTGTTGGCCAAATGCGCTCTTCTCTCAATTTGACACAAATGGTTAAGTATTCAGGCAATCTTTATGAAACTTTAGAGGCTGAAACTGGTATGGCAACTGGCTACAGACGGACTGGCTCTGTGAGCCTCGCTACTAATCAAGAAAGGCTTACTGAATATAAGCGAAATGCCTCGCTTGCAAAAGTGCATGGCGTAGATGTTCAAATTTTAACGACTGATGAGTTAAGAGATAAAGTCAATTTCTTTAATCTTGATGATGTAGTTGGTGGTGCGTGGATTCCAAAAGATGGAAAAGCTGATCCAGCAAATGTTGCAATGGCCTTAGCCAAAGGTGCAAAAAATAAAGGTGTTAAAATTTTTGAGGATGTCAAGGTTACTGGAATTCTTAAAGAGAATGGAAAAGCAACTGGAGTTCAAACTGAGTTTGGGGAAATTAAATCTGAAGTAGTTGTTAATTGCGGCGGAATGTGGGCAGAGAAGTTGGAAAAATGGCTGGTGTTTCAGTGCCGCTTCATGCATGTGAGCACTTTTATTTTCTAACTTCAGCAGTTCCAGGGTTAGGAGATATGCCTGTAGTAAGAGTCCCTGATGAGTCAGCATACTACAAAGAAGATGCTGGAAAAATTCTGGTTGGTTTATTTGAGCCTAATGCAAAACCTTGGGCTCAAAATGGAATCCCTGATGATTTTTGTTTTGATCAAATTCAGGATGATTTAGATCATTGTATGCCTTATCTTGAGTTAGCAATGAATAGGGTTCCAGTAATGGAAAGCCTTGGTATTGAAACTCTTTTTAATGGACCTGAAAGTTTTACTCCAGATGATAATTTTCAAATTGGAGAGTCTCCAGAGTTAGGCAACTTTTATGTAGCAGCAGGATTTAACTCAATAGGTATTCAGGCTGCTGGTGGAGCTGGAAAGTACCTTGCAGAGTGGATTATTGCAAAAGAGCCACCTTGTGACCTATGGGATGTTGATATCAGAAGAAATCAATCCTTTCAAAGCAATAAAACTTATTTAGCCAACAGAGTAACTGAAACTCTGGGTTACCTTTATGAAAATCATTTTCCATACCACCAGTACGAGACTGCAAGAGGACTAAGAAAAACACCTCTTTATGATTTCTTTAAAGAACGTGGCGCTTGTTTTGGAGAGGTTGCAGGTTGGGAGAGGCCTAATTGGTTTGTTCCTAAAGAAATGATTGGAAAAGTTGAGCCAAAGTATGAATATTCTTGGGGCAGGCAAAATTGGTTTGAATTTCACAAGCTTGAACAACTAGCTATTAGAGAAACGGTTGGAATGTATGAAATGTCTTCATACGCCAAAATTAGAGTTAAGGGTTCAGATGCTATGGACTTCCTTCAGCTTGTGTGTGCAAATGATGTTAATGTTGAGCCAGGTAAAATGGTTTACACCCAGTGGCTAAATGACAAAGGCGGCATTGAGGCGGATGTAACTGTAACCCGTTTAGAAGCTGATGATTACCTTATAGTGAGTGGAACAATGTGCCTTAATAGAGACATGCATTGGCTTCAAAAAAATATGCCTAAAGACGCTAACTGTTCATTATTTGATTCAACAAGTTCGGAGGGGTGTATTGCCATTATGGGGCCAAATTCGAGAGATTTACTCCAATCCCTTACAGATGCTGATATGAGCAACGAAAGTTTCCCATTTGCAAATGTTCGAAATATTGAGATAGGTATGGCAAATGTTAGAGCACATAGAATTACTTATGTTGGTGAGTTAGGGTGGGAGCTATACTTTCCAATTGAATTTTCAAGTTATGTTGCTGAGTTAATAGATGAAAAAGGTATAGAGTTCTCTCTCAGGCAGATTGGAATGCATACGGTTGATAGCTGTAGAATTGAAAAAGCGTATAGACATTTTGGCCATGATATTACTGATGAAGATCATGTCATTAATGCAGGCCTTGGATTTGCAGTAAAGCTTGATAAAAAACCTTCTAAATATGGTAATTTTATTGGCTATGACTCAGTTCAATCAAAAAAAACTGCTGGGTACGATATGCGAGTCATGCAATTTTTATTAAATAATTCAGATTTAATGCTTTACCATAATGAACCTATTCTAAAAAATGGGGAAATTGTCGGTCATTTAACTAGNGGAACATATAGCCATACTCTGGGAAGTGCTGTTGGTCTTGGNTATATCCCCTGNAANCCTAATGAAAGCCAAGAGGATATCTTGAGCGCTGATTACTCAGTCGAGGTAGAAGGTGTTATTGAGAAGTGTAAGGTTTCTCTCAAGCCAATGTATGATCCACTAAATGAGAAAATTAGAATCTAATAGTTAGTTTTNTATAAATACGCCTATTAATGTTGCTACTCCAACGATTCCAAGTGCTATCAAAGAGGAGTTTCTATAGTATTTATTCCCAGAAACATTAAAAAACCTCGTGCCTATATATGTAGAAAAAACATAGAGTGGAGCGGTTATTACACCTGTCAAGAGAATATTTTTTGTAAATAGACCAAAAAAGTAAAGGCTAATAATAGCGCTTATTACAAGACCAGAGGTAATAACTAAAATATTTGCGCGTGCAACTTCATCACTGTCATCCTTAGATAATAGAACAGTTACATATGGCGGACCTCCCATACCTGTTGCTCCCTGCATTAATCCACTAATAGCACCTCCTAAGGTGAGAACATGATTAGTTATCGTAGATTTAATTCTCCAACCACTGCCAATAAGAATAACAAAAAATATCAATAAGATAGACATCAAAGTTTTTATAACTTGTTCATCTATTGAAACTAAAAATACTGTTCCAAAAGGAATAGTTAACATCATTGTTAACATCATAGGGGTAATCTCTTTCAAATTTGATTTTTTAATGCCAATAAAAGTCAAGTATATAGTTGCCGGGATTTCAATGACAATATTGAAAACCATCGCAAAGATTGGAGAGAAGAAATAGGATAAGATTGGGATCATTAGTAAGCCTGATCCAAAACCAATGAACCCTCTTAAAAAACCAGAAAGAACAACAACTATAACAATTAAAAAATAATTATCAGGAACAAAGTTAAAGAAATCTA
>JGI26118J46590_1000395_pt1 | contig 9974 bp, 9 predicted proteins | sample AOAMet_66_BLW_10_2_FD_46590 | JGI IMG/M metagenome (IMG submission 46590)
GAGCTTAAAACTGTTAAAAGGGAGGGTGTTGATTTAGTTTTTGCTGTTGATGTCTCAAAAAGTATGTTGGCTGAAGATATAGCTCCTAATCGTCTAGAAAAAGCTAAAAGAATAGTTTCGGAAATTATTAATAAATTAAATAACGACAGAGTAGGTGTAATAGCATATGCAGCTTCAGCTCTACCAATACTTCCAATAACCGACGATTATTCAACTGCTAAAACTTTTTTACAAAGTCTAACAACAGACATGTTATCCTCTCAGGGAACAGCTGTTTTAGAATCTATTAATTTAGCAAAAGAGTTTTACGATGATGAAAATCAAACCAATAGAGTATTGTGTATACTTTCAGACGGTGAAGATCATCAAATCGAAAACCAAAATATTACTGAAATTGTAAAAAACTCTGGGATCACAATTATTACAATTGGATTAGGGTCAACAAAAGGATCACCTATACCATTAAAAGAAAATGATATAGTTAAGTCATATAAAAAAGATCAAAATGGAGATGTAGTTATTACAAAACTAAATGTCGATTTGTTAAAAAATATAGCAAACTCCTCAAACGGAATTTATATTGACGGAGGGAGTACAGAGTTAGTTGTACAAGCGATTATTGAAAGATTAAAAGATATGGACAAAAAAGAATTTGAGTCTAAACAATTTGTTGCGTACAAAGACCAATTTCAGTGGTTTTTAGGATTTGCAATTCTTTTTCTAAGTTTGGAATTAATTGTATTTGAAAAGAAAACATATTGGGTAAAAAAACTAAATTTATTTAATGAATAGAATCATATTAATATTATTATTTTGCATTAAAGTTAACTCTCAGGAAATAGCTATTAATAAGGATTCAAATAATTTGACTTTGGATGGTAATGTTGAATTTGCTGACAAGAATTTAATTGAAGCCGAAAAATTTTATAGAAAGTCAATTTCCAAGGATTCTTTAAATATAAAAGCTTCTTATAATTTAGCTAATTCATTTTACAGGAGTGAATTGAAACAGGAGGCAATAAATCAATATAAATCGTCTATAGAAAAAACAAAAAGTAAGGAAACCCGTCATAAATCTTTTCATAATTTGGGTAATATATACATGCAAAATGAAGATTATCAGAACGCTGTCAATTCCTTTAAAAACGCATTACTTAATAATCCAACTGATGACGAAACCAGGTACAATTATGCATTAGCCAAAGAGTTATTGAAAAACGAACAAAAAGATAATAAAAAAGACGATAAGGACAAGAAAGACGACAAGGATAAGAAGAAGGACAAGGATAAGAAGAAGGACAAGGATAAGGATAAGAAAGACGACCAAAAAGAGAAGAAAGACAAGCAGAAAGAAAAGGATAAGAAAGACGACAAGAACAATGATAAAAAAGAAAAACCTAAACCAAATAAAATATCTCCAGAGCAACTAAAAAACTTGCTTAAAGCAATGGATAATCAAGAAAAAAAAGTTCAACAAAAGATTAACAAAAAGAAAATGAAAGGAAGTCCTGTTAAAGAACAAAAAAGACTGGTAATTAAAATATGAAACTGAGATTTTATATATTTTTATTTTTTGCTATCACTATAATGAGTAATCTGAACGCTCAGGACGATTCTATTAGTTTTGAGGCTGTTTTGAGCAAAAAATCTTTAGGAATTAATGAGAACCTTAGGGTTGATTTTAAAATGAATAAAGATGGAGATAACTTTACCCCACCTAGCTTCAAAGGATTTACAGTTGTTGGAGGCCCTAACCAATCAGTTAGTAACATGTGGGTAAACGGCAAGAGAACTTTTTCTAAAAGTTATTCATATTTCTTAACCCCTACTAAGAAAGGCTCACTTACAATTGGGCAAGCTACTATAGAAATAGATGATAATATTTACAAAACTTTACCAGTTAAAATTAGTGTAAGTGAATCCGTCGCGGTAAGTAAAGATCCAAATGACCCCACATACGTTGTTAATGAAAACCTACATTTAGTGGCGGAGATTTCAAACACGAACCCTTATTTAAATGAGGGTATTTCAATTGTGTATAAATTATTCTACTCTCCTCAAATTAATGTTACTAATGTAGGGGAAATTGAAACGCCTGAATTTGAAAATTTTTGGTCTCAAAACATAAAAATTCCTAGGCTACAAATAGAGCGAGGATCTTTTAAGGGAGATAATTATAATTTTGTTACTTGGAAAAAAACTGTTTTATATCCACAAAAATCAGGAAAACTTGATATTCTTCCACTTTCATTAGATGTTTCGGTTGATGTCCCAACAAATAGAAGAGATTTTTTTGGGAATAGAATATATAATCAAGTTTCAAAAAAAGTAACAGCAGGAAAAAGATCAATTAATGTTAAAGTATTGCCTAGTAATGCTCCAGAAAGTTTTAACGGAGCGGTTGGAAAATTTGATATTAAATTAAATACCAATAAAACAGAGTTAAATGCCTCAGAATCTTTGCAAGCGATTGTTAAAATTTCAGGAAAAGGAAATTTAAAACTGTTTTCACCACCATCTGTTCAGGTGCCAAACTCCCTGGAGAAATATGATCCTGAATACAATGAAAAAGTATCAACAAGCCTTGCAGGAATGAAAGGTTTTATTTCAAATACCTACACTCTAGTCCCTCAATTTCAAGGAAAGTACCCTATAAGATCCGTTGAATTTACTTTTTTTAATCCACAACTAAATAAATACGAAACAATTAACTCTGAAGATATAATAATTAATGTTTTAGAGGGGCCATTGTCTTTAGATGAAAATAATATCAACACAATAAATACCCAGAGTTCAAATAACATTTTGCCTTCAATTAATCAGTTTAAATTTATTAAAACTGATTCTGATTTAGTCAAAATCAACTCCAAACCTTTCATATATTCATTAAGCTTTTATTTAATTTTAATATTTCCAGTATTAGCAATTTTGTTGTTAGTTATATTTTTTAAATCAAACAATATTACAAGTTCCAAATTAAAAGAATCGAAATCTAGAAGGGCGAACAAGCTTGCTAAAAAATATTTATCAGAAGCCAGAAAAAATTTAGAAAATAAAGACATGTTTTATGTTGCTTTAGAAAAAGCACTTCACAATTTTTTAAAATCAAAACTGTTTATTGAAACTTCGGATTACAGTAAAGAAAAGATTTCAAAGTTACTTTATAGTAAAGATATTGAAAAAGAGTCATTGGAATTGTTTATTAAATTAATTGAAAATTGTGAGTTTGCAAGGTTTACGCCGGCTTCTGAGTTTAAAATAAATAATGACTACGAAAATGCAGTAAAGGTCATTACAAAAATTGATAAAGAAATTTAAAATGGAAAAAATAATTATCCTTTGTAGCTTCTTTTTTTGTGGAATTATTTTCTCTCAAACAGAAAATGAAGTTGGCTTTAAATCTGGTATTGAGCTATACAATAAAGGAGATTATAATGAAGCAATTAATTTATTTGTTAAAATAATTAATAACGGAGAACATTCGGATGAATTATACTTTAATTTGGGGAATAGTTATTATAAATTAAATGATATCCCAAACAGTATTTATTATTTTGAAAAAGCTTTGAAATTAAATCCAAATGATAATGATATACTAAATAATTTAGCCTATTCTCAAAATATGTTAATTGATAAAATAGACCAATTACCTTCAAATCAATTATCAGATTTTATTAATTACATATCAATGTTTTTTTCTATAAAGCAGTGGCTTATTTTAGGGATTATATTTTTGTATTTTTTCTTAATTCTATTTGTGATTTATTTTTTTAAAAATGATAGTATTGCTAAAAAAAATTATTTCACATTGTCATCAGCTTTTTTTTGTCTCACCATTATTTTTATATTAATAGGAGTTACAAAATTTGAAAATCAAAAATCTAATATTCAAGCTATAATCTTTGAGAAAAAAATTGATTTTAGAACAGAACCTAATTACAGAAGCGAAATCCAGTTTAATTTGCACGAGGGTACCAAAGTCAATATCATAGATGAACTTGACGATTGGGTTTTAGTAGAATTAAGTAATGGCGCTAGCGGATGGATGGAGTTAAAATCAATTAAAAAAATTGATTGAATTAGCACTTAAATTTAAAAAACTCAAAAGTTGATTTCCAAAATTTAAAATAGGATTGTATAAAAAAGTTGATTCAATAATTTTATTGTCAACAAAAGAAAACTCTGAATTTATATTTTCAAAAAAAACAATACAAAAAGAAACTATCAAAATGTATTTGACAGCTCCAAATAGTCCTCCAAATAGTTTGTTTAAAAATCCTAAAAAAAGAATTTTAGCAATTTTTGTAAGAATTTTTCCAGTGATAGATACACTAATAAGAATAACGATAAAGGTAAATGCAAAGGAAAAGATTTTTATATAAGAACCCTCTACCGATTCTAATTGTTCGGGAAAAGTATTATTTATAAAGTCAAAGGTTAAACCAGAAAATTTTAAAGAACCATAAGCCCCAAGTATTAANGCTAGTAAAGAAGTTAACTCAATTATTAAGCCTTTTGAAAAGCCTCTGTAAAAGCCAAGGGCCATAAGGCATACTATAAAAATATCTAAGTAATTCAAGATTTTATTTACAAATATAAGTATATTGTTTTCATACAATTGAAATTATATTTTAAATGGAATCAAAAAAAGATTTAAGTAAGAAATGGAAAAATATTTTAAATCTTTTAAGTAATGAATTTAACAAAGGAGATGATTTAGATATTGAAAGTGTTATTTATTTAATTGGAGTTCAAGAGTTTGGCAATCCAAATATAAAATTTAATAAAGATCAAAAAATTGATCTTATGCATATCGCNATATGCCGTTTGTTAGAACCTTACGGATTTTATGAATTCGACTATGTAGATANTGATGGGTGGCCACACTATAAAACCATTAATAAATTACCTAATTTGAAGTCCGGTGAACAAAGTATTTTGATGAAAGAATCTATTATAAATTATTTTATTGAAAAACAACTTATTGAATAAACGAAAATGAGTATTTTTGAATCAATAATTATTCCAATTTATGATTGAGGAAATCCAAAAAAAAATCCAACAAGCATTAAGTTTTTCTACAAAGAATAACGATGAGCTTGAAAAATTTCGAATAGATTTTATAGGAAAAAAAGGATTTGTTAGTCATTATTTTTCAGAGTTTAAGAAGGTTGAACCCTCCGAAAAGAAAGAATATGGCTTAGCAATAAATGAGTTAAAAAATGTCACACTCAAAAAAATAGAAGATCTTAAACAAGCCCTTAATAGTAATACTGGTAATAATATTAAAGATTTAGATTTAACTAAGCCAGCATCAATGATTGAGCTTGGATCAAGACACCCTATTTCAATTATTAGAGACAAAATAATTGATATTTTTTATAAAATTGGGTTTAATGTTTCAGAAGGCCCAGAAATTGAAGATGATTGGCACAATTTTACTGCCTTAAATCTTCCGATGCACCATCCAGCAAGAGATATGCAAGACACGTTTTTTATAAAAAAAGATCCAGATCTCCTTTTAAGAACACACACATCTTCAGTTCAGATTAGGCATATGGAAGAAAATAATCCTCCTATTAGAACAATTTCGCCTGGTAGAGTTTATAGAAACGAAGATATATCAGCGAGATCACATTGTTTTTTTCATCAAATAGAAGGTCTCTATATTGATGAAAACGTTTCTTTTGCTGATTTAAAACAAACTTTGCTCTATTTTACAAATGAATTATTTGGCAAATCTAAAATAAGATTAAGACCTTCGTATTTTCCATTTACTGAGCCAAGCGCTGAAGTTGATATATATTGGGGTTTAAATTCTGAAACTGACTATAGAATTACAAAAGGAACCGGCTGGTTAGAAATAATGGGCTGTGGAATGATTGATCCAAATGTTTTAGATAATTGTAAAATAGATTCTAGTAAATATTCAGGTTTTGCTTTTGGTATGGGAATTGAAAGAATAGCGATGCTTCTTTATCAAATAGAAGACATTAGAATATTATATGATAATGATGTCAGATTTACCAATCAATTCAAAGACTCAATCTAATTGTTTAGTTAATTTTTTTATTATTGTTTTAGGATTGGAATTTTTATAAAGAATTTGATAGGCACTTGAAATTATATTAAAATCATTAAAATTATCTTCAATTAGTTCAAATGCATTTTTGGTAGCATAATATCCNTCNGAAATCATAGACATTTCTGATATAGCAGCTTTCAAAGTATATCCTTTTCCTATCATGTTCCCAAGAGTTCTATTTCTACTAAAAGAAGAATAACATGTAACTAGCAGATCACCTAAGTACTCNGAATCATTAATATCTCTATNGGTTTTATATATTTTATAAACAAATTTTTTCATTTCTCGAACACAACTACTAATTAAAACGCTTTGAAAATTATCTCCGTATCCAAGGCCATGACATATTCCAGCAACTATAGCGTAAACATTTTTTAACATTGCAGCATACTCAACGCCCATAGTATCCTTAGATACTTTAACATTAATATAACTTGACATTAGAGAATTAGCCATTTCTTGTCCGTTTGACCCATTTTTACACGCGACAGTTAAGTAAGATAATTTTTCAAGTGCAACCTCTTCGGCGTGACAAGGGCCAGTAATAATTCCAATCTTTGAAAAAGAAATTTCGTAAAATTTATTTAAATGCTCACTAACGATTAAGTGGGATTCTGGGATAACNCCTTTGAGTGCTGAANAAAGTATTTTTCCTTTAATAAGATCACTTATTTTCTTTAATTCTGTATCTAAAAAAGGAGATGGTATCGCTAAAATGATAATATCAGATTTAGAAGCTGTTTCTCTTATTGAAGAACTTGGATTTATTTTTGATTTATCAAAAACTACAGATCTTAAATATTTGGAATTTCTACCTTTTTTTTTTAGATAAAGGACATCCTCTTCATTTCTTATATACCAGTTAACTATATTATTATTTTCACAGAGCATCTTAACTATTGCGGTTCCCCAACTACCCCCACCAAGTACAGCATATTTATTATTCATATTATAAAGATTAACAAAATTTTGTGAACTCACTACTTAATTTAAAATTAAATTTATTAAATAATAAGGTTAAATTTTTAATAATTTGGTTTACGCTCTCTTGGTTTTAAGGGAGCGTTTTTTATAACCAAATTTCAAAAGGGATTGAAAACAATATTAATAATAATCCAATTGAGTAAAATACTCCTATTCTAATAAATCTTTTATGATTAGTTTTTGCTTTTTTGAATAGAGACCATCCAATTGTAATAGAAAGTACTCCCAAAATATTTAACAAAGGATGCTGAAGTAAATAAAAAAAATATTGATCATTTTGAATTATTTCCTCAAATCCGTTGTTCCACCATTTAAATTTAGGAGATACAAAATACAATATAATCCCAATTGCAAATTGTATGTGTGAAAATATTAGTGCAAATAATGTTATCCTTAAGTCTAAAGGTTTAAAGATCTTGTTTAAGTAAGCGCTAAAGAAAGATCTTAGAATAGTATAAAATATAATTGTAATTGTTAAAATAGCCCATAATGAATGTAATTGTAAAACCCATTCAAAAATTAAATCAAGACTCATAGTATTTTATTTATTCTTTTAAATATGTATTTAAAAATCACTCGCTTTCAATAAAGATTTTGTATAATCATTTTCAGGATGTTGAAATAAAAAATCAGTTTCATTAAGCTCTATAATTTCTCCCTTTTTTAATATAATTAATCTATCTGTAAAATATTTTATTACCGATATGTCGTGTGATATAAATATAAACGTAAAGTGGTATTTCTCTTTCANGTCACTGAGCAAATTTAAAATTTGAGCTTGAATTGAAACGTCCAATGCAGAAACAGATTCATCACATATTATAATTTCGGGATTTAAGGCTAAAGCCCTTGCAATAACAATTCTTTGTCTTTGGCCACCAGAAAACTGATTAGGAAATTTATTGTAATCACTTTCGGATAANCCTACCTGATTTAAAAGTTCTAGCGCTCTAAATTTCATTTCGTTTTTAGAATTAAAAACTTGGTGTGAAATCATAGGTTCTATTATTGAATTTCCTATTGACATTTCCGAATTTAATGATGAGTAGGGGTCTTGAAATATTAATTGAATTTTTTTTCTAAATACAGAATTAGGAATTTGCTTTATATTTTTATTTTTAAAAAAAACCTCTCCATCGTCAATTTTAATAAGCCCTAAAATAGATTTAGCTATTGTAGATTTTCCAGATCCAGATTCTCCTACAATTCCCAGCGTTTCACCTTTGTAAAGATCAAATGAAATATCATTTAGAATCTTCTGATTTTCATATGAGACCGTTAGTCTATTAATCTTTAAAACAGGTTTTTTACTGTAAATTTTTAAATGAGCGCTCTCTCTTTCGACTTTTGATATTATCTTGTTTTTACTTGTTTTATAAGTGATTAGTCTATTTGGTCTATTGTTTTTAGGCGGAGATGAGTTTATTAAATGCTGAGTGTACCTTTCTTTAGGTGAATTAAAAATTTCATAAGAATTTCCGTATTCAACTACTAAACCTTTTTTCAAAATAATCAAATTATCAACAAATTTTGAAACTAATTTTAAATCGTGAGATATAAATAGAACACTCATTTCATACTCATTTTGTAAAGATTTAATTAATGCGATAATATCATTTTTTACAAGACTATCTAATGAGGTAGTAGGTTCGTCAGCAATTAATAGTTTGGGTTTGCAGGCGATTGCTATTGCAATCATAATCCTTTGCTGTTGCCCGCCACTTAGCTGATGAGGATACTTTTCGAAAACTAACTCAGGGTTTTTTAATTGAACCTTTTTGATAAGCTCTAGAGATTTTTTTTTAGCGATTTTAGTATTAATTTTTTCATGAGTAGTAAGTATCTCAGAAATTTGATCACCACATTTCATGCTTGGATTTAAAGAACTCATTGGTTCTTGAAAAATTATTGAAATTTCTTTTCCTCTAATTTTTTGATAGTCTTTATTGGATAAAGTATTTAAGTTATTTCCGTTAAAAATTATTTCTCCTTCAGATTTCAGGTTTTTGATGTTTATCAGATTCAAAACAGATAACGCTGTAAACGACTTTCCGCTTCCAGATTCTCCAACTAATCCTAAAACTTCATTTTTTTTTATTTCAAAAGATACATTAGATAAAATAATTTGATCACCTATTTTGACAGTTAGGTCTTTGATAGAAAGAAGAATTTGGTCATTCATAATCAAATTTTTCACTTTCGAGCATGACTAAAGCTTCTTTCAAATAAATATCAAAATCTTTTGGTCTATCATTGTTTTTTTCAAGATTTTTCTCACCAAGTCTTACAACTATAATATTCTTATTTGGAACAACAATTACGTATTGACCCAATATTCCTCTCATAGCAAAAAAATTATTTTCATTAATTTTCCCTAGCCAAAATCCATAACCATATTCAGGACTTTTTTCAAACCTGGGATTAATAGATTTAGCTACAAAAGAAGAGTCTAGAATTTGAATCCCATTCCATTTTCCAAAATCTTTATAAAGTTTTCCAAATCTTGCAAAATCTCTAGCATTGGAATTAAAACAACAATATGCTTTTATGCTTTTATTTGTATTACCGTCAATTTGCCAAAGCGCATTGTTTTCAAACCCCAAAGGCTCTACAAACCATTCTTGTACTAAAGTAGATATTTTTTTTTGAGTAGCCTTTTCAATAGTCATCGCTAAAAGTTGTGTACTTGCACTATAATATTTAAAGCTTTTCCCAGGCTCTTCAATNATAGACCTAGATTTTATAAAATCGTTAAGTTGACTNGTGATGTAAGACTTTGCTGTAACTCCGAAAATATCTGAATAGCTCTCGTCCCAATCTAATCCTGAAGACATACTAGATAAATCTCCTATTGTTAAATCTGCAGCATAACCCTCTGAATAACCCTCAACGTAAACCCCGACCT
>JGI26118J46590_1000399_pt1 | contig 9932 bp, 7 predicted proteins | sample AOAMet_66_BLW_10_2_FD_46590 | JGI IMG/M metagenome (IMG submission 46590)
GTCAATTTCTCGTGCGAAGGTTGGATCGGCATCAAACATGCTCTCTTTCATAATCTCGCTTCGAGTAGGAAACTTAATCTCCACCTCTCCCTCTTCCTCCATTTTTTCGTTATAATGCAGCTTCCAGACTCTAATGACTGGAACCAGCTTAGACAACTCCATATTAGATAGCTTAAAAAGATTTTTTCCCAAAGCGGATCCGCTTATCTTTCCCACTGCATTTTTTTGAGTCTTTGTGAATCTTAAAATTCTATTTTGAGCTATACCAATCCACTGAAACTCATTGGATTCGACAGCACTAGACGAGGCTGCAGCTGTAGGTTGTTCACTTGAGAATAGCTCTGATGAGTTATACGAGAAGCGTGCCTTAGATAAATCTGATAAGCCTTTAATATTTTGTATTAAATACCTCTGCTTGTCAAACTGACTCGTGTCTATGAGTCTCTGAGAGGCGGCCTTATTCTCAGCAGTTAGTACGGTCTCACCCAAGTTAGGATCTTGATTTCTGTTTCTTATATTATTTTCCACTTCGCCGAGGATAGATTTTCTATACTCACTTTCGTCGAGACTCTTGAGGGCACCACTTTTTGAAATATCTTCATTCTTAGCTTCTAGCCATTTCTCAAAATAAAAAGCCAGTGCTAAATCTTCGCTTAATTCACTTGATAGTGCTTCTTTGCGAGATCTAGGTTCTTGTCCCTTACGTGAAATAGCTGTTCTCTGGGAGCTGCCAAGTGATGTCTTGTTCCACTCTATGTCGAAATCTCGCTTGCGCCTCTTGTCCATTACCTCCTCGGCGTATTTCAGTAAGCTACGTAAATCACCCTTCACTTTTAATTCCATGGCAGCTCTCGCTGCAACAGCATCCAAGTAACCAGAGTCAGACCTAGAGTCGTCGAGTCTGGCTTTTCTAATTCCCGCTCCGAGGCTTTCTGCCATGGCACTATTTGCCCTCGAATCATTCTCTTCTAAAAAAAGTGAATAGTATTTATCAACGAGCATCTGGGAATCAATTGTCTTATCCCACTGAACTTTAGTGAGGCTTTCCCAAGCATCCCCTATGGAATCATTCCAGTAGTCTCCAGAAGAAATTGTCAGCAGATCATATACTATTCGTGGTGTTGACATGATATTCTCCTAGTAGCCAAATGCACTTAAGGCATCTTCTAAGTTCAGGGGCACGTAATAAGTGTCACCCAGCTTGAAATGATGATCTGTCGGCTTTTTATTAAATTGGGCTATGACCCACCAATATCTTGAATCCCCATATGAATTGTAGGCCACCTTGTGAAGTCGGTCTCCAACTTTCCAGATCCTTGTGTCAAAAGTTATATCCATCAATTGCTCTACGGAAGGGAACCTTATAGTCCCTGTATTATATTGATTAATATATTTCAAGTCTTTTTGCTTAAACTTTTCATCGTATAACAAATCTGCATTTCTAAATATGTTTCTATTTGACATTCTGCTATAAGGCATTCTATTATTTGCTCCCTGTCGCTTTTTTTGATTGGGATCGGGCTTGGTCTGTATCGCTATCAGGTGGAGGTGTAAATTCAACGGGCACGTCGTAGTATTTCTTAGATTGGTTTATGACAACCCCAGAAAGGCTAATAAGTATTCTTTTGGGAACCAACAAGTTTCCTTGTGTGGTTGAAACTTCTCTAGCTCTGTCGCCATAATTTACAGATAAGCTGCTTGGTGCAATTAAGAGTTCGGTGCCTGTGCCGCCGCTATATTCTTCAACAATTAAATTTCTGTATTTAATGAGAAGCAAAGGGGCCTCAATAATCCTCTCTGTGTCGTTCTGCTTTCCATATAGGGGGCGTACAAATTTACCCAAAGCCAAAAGTGCCTCCAACTGGTAATTGAAGACATCTGGATCGGTTCCGGGTTTCAATGGCCAACTTAAACTAATTGTCTCGCCAGTAGATTGATATGTTTGAATAGCATCCTGTCTGCCGTATACATTGACAGAATCCCAAGCGAGGCTGTAGCTTCTGTCGAATGAGTCAATTCCATCATAGAAAACCATATACCTGTTAGTTGCTACCATCTTGATTACCAGATCATCTGGATATTCTGCGAATGGATTTTTAACTTCTCTTCCGTTACAACTTGCCATTTAGTTACCCCCCATTTCTAGATTTTCCTATACCTGCTCGACTCGCATTCATAGCATGGCGAGGTGCACGGCTGGACTGTTTGTCGCTGATTCCCGCATACGTAAAGTCAAATAACGATGCTAGCCCACCTGTGGTCTCTTTGATTTGAATTGCTGTGTCCACACTTATCTTGGTGGTCTCAAGAGCCTCTTTGACTGCCTTCGCTACAGCATCAGCCATGGCTGAGGATTGCGACTCCATGTCCTCTTTTCTATTAAACCCGCCGTTGTTTACCTGAGTTTCCGGTGATCCCCCGAATACATGAGATATTGCTCCGGATAAGAAACTAAGAGCTTTTCCAGCCAGTAATCCTGCAAGGTCTTTGAGCAAGCCATAGAGTATGCCGGCCATCTTGATGGGAAACATGAAGGCTTGGCCAACTAGTGCGAGACCTGAGCTAAGCATTTCCAAAACGAGTAAGAAAGGAGGACTATTTCCTATAAAGATCAGGTGATACAGGCTGGTCCAAAGCTCCATAAGTTTCGCTGTTGCGGTGGCCACAAATAATATAAAGCCTGCGATAAAGCCAATTGCTTTGCCAAACCCATAATATACCCCACTATCTGTCAAAAATCCGTGGAATTGGGACATACTATCTAAAATAGAGACCAACGAGCCTGTGATTGATTCCAGCATCATGTCTATCACTGGGCCATTATTTTTCACAAAAGAGTTAAAGCCGGCTGTTAACTGTTCCAATACCGAAGACCCCTTGGCTCCGACTGGATTGAATTTCTCGAAGGCTGTTGTTATTTTTTCCCACGACCCAGTTAGCTTATCCATAAATGGCTTGCTGGATTTCACAACATCTAAGAGCCCCTTGAACATCATCGCTGCAGCTGCTCCAGCTGTTATTAAAAAGGCACCTACGGCGGTTAATGCTGCCCAAGTCCCCCCAGTGGCTATCGTCAATGCTAAGTATAAGGACCCCACTGCTGCTATCATAAGCCCTATTCCTGCAACCACCCATACCATGGGACCTTGAGCTAGGTAAGTCAATCCATTAGCCATTCCTTTTAACCCAGAAATAACAGGCCCGACAATGTTGACAGCAAACGCCCTCATTAATTGATTAAATTCCTCTCCTATCTGATTGTATGTTTGGGTTTGTTTTGCTAATTCCTTAATTTGTGCAGAACTCTTCTTTATCTTGGGAGCCATCAAGTCAAACTCGTTGTTCATGACAAGGGCTAGCTCATTAACATCCTTTAGCCCCATTGCTGAAGCTAACATCTTTCTTTCATAGTAATCCATACTATCAAAAGATTTTCCAGCCTCTCTTGCGGCCTGAGACATCATCTTTAGCCGATCGGTGGGATCGGTAGTCGTGACCATTCTAATTGTACTCAAATAAGGTCCCCCCAGTGCTGCATTGAGCTTACCAACTGATGAGGCCGCTGTGTCAAACCTGTCGAATTGTTCTGTTATCCTCAATATATCTGCGACTTCCATAGTAGCAGAACGTGCATTTACAGCCATCTTCTGGAAAACTGTGTTGGCACGGCTCCCGAAGGCTGCTAGCTGTGGAGTTGCTGAAGTGTAAGATTCGGCCATTTCTTGAGGAGGCATGCCCATTGATTTAGCGAGAACAAACATTTCTCTTGTGGTTTGGTCTGCCTGATTCGCCGTCATACCAAGAGAATTCGTCATAAAGTTTAAGCTTTGTGCAGTTATCCCTGAATCTACACCCATTTCATTCAAGATAGCAGTGGTTCTCAATAACTGATTTTGAGCATCCGGGGCGAAAGTATTAAAGTTTTTAATCCCCGTAACCAGCGAAGCTTGTGAGTCTGCTGCCTCGTCGATTGAAATACCAAAATTATAATTGCCTGCTTCAAGTGCAGAAATCTGTGCTCCGTAAAGAGACACGGCTCCAGTTTGTTTCTGAAAGGACACGAAGGCAGAATCTGTGCTTATGATGAGTGCAGAGGTGGCTTCAAACATCTTCTCCAATACACTGATACCTATAGACATTGCACTAAAGTTTGCTGTTATGGAGGCTGTCAGGCCCGTAAACATTTTATCAGCATCTTTAAGGTTATATACAGCATTACGTATACTCTTGTTGAAACCACTATTTGTTCCAACCAGCCCAGCAAGCGAGTCGCCAAAGCCTTCACCGGTGTCCTTTGCGGACTTTATTTGCCCAGCGAGGCGATCCAAGCCATCTCCAAAGCCTTTTACACCCTTGGATGCTTGAGCCATGTACTCAATAAAAGCTTTTAATTCAGGAGAGGCATCTTTTATGGCATCTGCCACATCAGACACCTTATTGGGATCTACATTCTCATTCTCTGCCATGCCTTAATGTTTCCTTATTTAAACGGCCATTTGATGCCTGTCTTTAGCTCAAAAGCCCCTACTGCTTTATCTAACCTGCCTTTTTGCTTATATGTTTTTGGATCATCCAGCCCGTGTTTCTTAGCAATCTCGATATATTTCTTTTCATTACCGACTGCCCTAGCAAACGCCTTCACATCAGCTGGTTTTCCTTTTATTCTACTCGAAGTTCCGAAGAATGGCATTCCGAACATTTGCTTTATAATAAGCTCTATTACAGTCCCGTACATTCTCAAGAAACTTTCGTTGAGCATGTCTTCATTCTTCTTCATTTCTTCTAAATCTATTTCAATATGTTCCATTATTTAAAAATTCCCCATACATTTATTGTTCTTCGCGAAGATACTTGCTAAAATACCAGTTTCTTCCTGTGTTGATCGGTTGGCATCGTCATCGCTTCTTATATCTGCACCATAAAAATAAAACTTCATGCTTCCCATAACTACATCAGAGCTAGAATAATCTAAGCTGCCCAAATTATAAGAGACTGGATACACCCCATAATAGCGGATTGATTTTGCAGGGGTGGCTGGGAAGTCTTTTACCGGTTTTGGGTTTGGATCATAAATGTTAACAATGATTTGTGAGTTCTGAATGAGGAGCGGAGAAGGGATAAGACTGACTCTATCTTTATTAAGTATACGTGCAGGTGTGCCAATAAAACCACCAGAACCATCGTCTATAACATCCTGTAAATAGTAAGCCCTAAAAATATCTTGTATATCTTGGGCTAGCTGCGGTGTCATATATAATTGCAATTCAAGCTCCGCTATTTGGGGGTCTTGAGATTCTATGCTCGGTCCTCCCGAGCCAATGTTGGCTGCATCGTTATCATAACCAACAGATACATCTGGCATATTCACTGCCTTTATTAATTCTTTATCTATAGAGACACGGTTTGCCAAAATTTTCCCAACCAGCGACGGAATAGTATCCTCTAAAGTCCCTGAGAAATCACCTTTATACAGCATGGCTTGTACATCATACCTAAACTGTTGCATAGGCTGATATTTTGCGTCTGTCCAAAAATTATTTGCCATAAAGATGTATCTCCTTGTTCTAATTAGTTAAAAGCAAGAAATAAAACCTTATCTCTTACTTTTTTGAAGATTTTTTCATCTGGTCGCTCTCTTTCTTGATCTGGTCGGCTAGCCTCTCCAAGAACCACCTGCGGATAACCACTGGTAGATTATATGCTTCTATAAAGCTCCACCCACCGTGATACTTCAATAAGAAGAACTCTTCATAAACCTGCTGAATGTATTCACTGCTTAGGCCAAAAAAAGTCCGTGGTGAACGGAACCTCCATGTCCGTTCGATATCCGCAATTATCACATTCATAATCCTGAGTCATGTCAACATTCGGAGAGGCCTTTTCGTAGACCGATCTTAAGTGCCTTGAATCCCTAGCTGGAACTAATTTTACAAATTGATTGACAAACTCTCTAGAAGTTTCTCCATTGACAGAAACAATCAGTATTTTTAAAGTATCTGTAAGTGTCGTCTCTGGTAGCTTCTTTCTTCTTTTGGACTCAACTAGCCGCGATAGATAGGACTCATCTTTACCTGTCATCAGCTTCATCTCGACCTGAACTTTGCTAAGCGGAGTCGTAGTTACAATGGTGCCATCTGGTGTAATCTCGTATGTATCGTCCACCTCTGTATCATCAACAGTTTTTACACTCACATCGCCTAAATCAAACTCATGATCGCCCGATGTCATACAAGATGGACATGTGATTTTTGTTTCGTATTCTGCGCCATAGCCAGTGACCCTAGTCGCTACCAATATCGCATTTCTGTCTCCGCTGAGTAGAGTTTCAGGATTGACCCTATTGTCAAGAATCACACTCTTAAGAAGACGCTCTATCGCGACACCCTGTTTAATGAGGGTCTTTGAAGATAGAATGTCTTCCTCCTTCGCCGTCATGTATTTGATCTCCACGGAGTCTTGGCCATGAAGCGGGTGGCTTTCGGGATAATATTGCCCCCTAGAGGGTAGATCCACGAATTCGGTTGGTGTGGCAAAGGAAAGCCCACCGGTTTCTAGTGCAGCAGCGGCAGAATCTGCCGGTGCCGGGGTTGAGTCTTCTAGGCCTGTGCCTAGCTTACTTCTTTTGCTATTTCTAGCCAATGTTCACCTCAATGTTAAATTATTTAAGAAATTGTCGTCGTGATTGACCGGTTGTACAAGAGGCCCAGTCATATCTGAATGAAATACTGATTTCAGAAAGGTCTTCTGAGCTATAATCCAGATCTCCCCATCCAACTTTTGTGATAATTGCGTTGTTAAGTGTCCATTCTTCCTGAATTGATCCGTCTGCTGCGACTTGCTTAATAACTACATTACCCAAAACATTAGCTTCAGCACCCTTAGAAAGGGATTGAAGGGTATCTTTTGCATCTTGAGGTCCACTATACCCTGAATTCTGAAGAATCTCAAGGAAAATTTCTGTTGCATCTGGAGAAACTGGGTCTACCAGTGTTAAGCTAATCTCGTTCCACTCTACGCGGCCCGGATAATAGAACTTATGTTGCATGAAATCAACCTCTCCAGTTCCAATAGTAATTTCTGGTTTATCGACTGTCTTAGCGAACCAGAGGGATCCGGGTCCGCCGGTACCTGCTAACTCTACTAAGAATCTATATTTTCTCTTTGGATCGACATTTGCGCTTGTCCAAAACTCGTTTGCCATGATTTATGTTCTCCTGTTATATAACTATATAGTTACCATATTTGTTTTAGTCTTCAAAAGCCGCACCCTGATTCGTAATAACGAAATCCAGTGCAATGTACTCGATGGCCTTTGCGGGCTTCAAGAAGATCTTGGCATACACAATGTTGCGATCAACCAAGTCTGGGGTGGTTGTGGACTTGTCCAAAATGAGTTTATAATCACTCAAACCTAGGCGTGTTTGAACACTCGCGAGGAATGGGTTGGCCAAACTCTTGAAACGATTCCAAGTAACTTCGACATTCTGGTCGAAGAGGATAGAGTTTGCGAAGATAGAGATTTGCTTCTTGACGAAGATCATCATCCTACGAACATTAATTCTATCCAGAGCTGAAGGTGTCAATTGAAGTGTCTTCTGTCCGAAGATTACAATGCCTTCATTTGGGAAAGAGGCGATTGGGTTGATGTTGGCATCGTACAGAGAATCTCTCTCTTTGGATGTCAATCGCTGACTAACATTTAACACTGGAATACCAGCAGAACCTTGCGATAACCCACCTCTATTAAATCCAGCAGGAGCGAACCATACTTCAGTTTGTGCTGCGGAGGAAGCGAATGTTCCTAATGCAACTACCGATGGTGGAACCCATAGTCTACTGTTAGATGTCACTGTATCTTGGATCTGGACCCAAGGATAATAAGTACACCCGTAAGAGTTATTAATTTGCCTGTCTTCAAGAGTTCTGACGGCGGTGGAGACTGTTCCGGCTCTGCTAGTAGCATTGCTATAGGACGTGGATGTCTCCGTGAATGGAGTGTATACATCTTGAATATCAATAAGAGCTAAAGCATCTCCGCGATCGGCGCAGATCTGAAGCATGTGGTCTGTAATATTCGTGTCGGTAATTCCGGGGACAGCCATCAGGTTATATGTGGCTGCCTCTGGGTCGGCCAATAAATCTACAGCTTGCCTTACGGTATTTAAAGCGTAATTTGTTTGAAGTGTTCCACCAGACATTCCGGCATTTCGGAAAGGCTCTATTTGTGTAACATCCAGTCCGTCAAATCCGCCAGCGAGTGGTGCGGTGAATCTTGTCCAGCCGTCATCGATTAAGTCTCTCCAGCTGTTAACAGCTGTCAGAGAAAGCCCACTGGCTCTCGAAGTGGCCTGATAGGAAACAAATGTGGGATCGGCTCCCGAGCCGCTAAGGTTATCGAGAGAAAAGCCCCATTGTGGTTCTTTGTCGTCTGTACCAATGGACCCAAGAGGATAAACATAATCTGCATATCCTGCATCCGATCTATTGCTGGTGTAATATGTTGAATTTTCTAAATATGAAGCCGCATTTAGTCCGAAATAGGCATCTTTTTGATCGACGAGGCCGCCGGCTGATGATGATATTCTTAGCTGCAGTTCAGGATAGTTGAGATTGACATTATATCCCCCAACAATCGATCCTGTATTAATATAGTGGCCTGCGACAGCAGGATTTATTCCACCCGGTGCAGCAGTTCCTTTTCCAAGAACTTCGGCTCCTGTTTCTGATGAACCGTTGATTACAGTGTCTTTAATCCTATCGGGACCAAAGACTCCAAATGGTAAGAGATCTGGGTCTGCGATGCCGTTGGCCACAGTGTCATCAACTTCTACTCTAACGTATTTAGAAGCATTACTGTATTCTCCATATTCTCTGAGGACTCCACTTGTTCCGTCCCACACTCTGTATCTATCACCAATCTTCTTTGCGATATAGTTATCGGCCAGAGGATTAAGGCTACAGTTTGAAAATCTTTCAACAATCTCCACAATGTTATCAGTGTCAGAAGCTCTTCTTAATACGACAGTGAAGTTGCTATAGGGGCTAGCACCTGTTGTGTCGCGGGAATAAGTTAGGTCCTGAATAGATACCTTGATATGATCTTGAATCCATTTTCCGGGCTCAAGCGAGTGAAGCTTGAATAATTTTTGCATCCGTGCAGCGGTCCAACTTGCATAATCAGTGGAGATGTCTTGAGAAAAGAACCATCCAGTCGCTGCATTGCTGGCATTGATTCGATAATCTGATCTACCTGCATCGTCGAAAGGCAGGATTACTGCATAGGCATCATCATCTAGAGTTCCAAGTTCCAGTTGCTTCTGAATGAACGATTCGTATGTCTCGCCTAGCCAATAAAGATCCTCGCCATTAGTAAAGGTACTAGCGGGAATTACTGAGCCTGCTGCTTGAGGATTCGTATTGAAGACTTTGCGAATGAATGTTCTAGAAGACGGATCAAAGTTAAATGTTGTCTTGAATAATTCAGTTCCAGCCACATTGTTATCATGAATCGCTGCTTTGTAATCGGGGCCTTTGCTTGAACCCACATCGGTCGATGGTTTAAAGAGTCCACCTACACCTCCCGTGAGTGCTGCAGAGGCGGCGAGAGAACCCGTCATGCTTACTGCTCCGCCTGATGGGAAGTACCAAGTTGCAGCAAGGTATCCCTCTTGAGCACCTGTTCCAGATGCACATAAGAATAAGCCATAAGCTCCGCCAGCTGTTTCGTATGAGGTGGCCATGTTAGCGGTTCCCCATCCGGCTGCACCTGCAGGGGTTGCATCTTGGTTCTTTTGACCAGCTAACCTGACGACTGTAATACCATCATCACTATTTCTCAAGTAAGCTTGAGCCGCGTATGAGGCATAGGTTGGCCCTTGGTAGTTACCATTTCTCCAAACATCGCCTGTGGCTCTGCCGGGGACTGGGTTTCC
>JGI26118J46590_1000400_pt1 | contig 9924 bp, 9 predicted proteins | sample AOAMet_66_BLW_10_2_FD_46590 | JGI IMG/M metagenome (IMG submission 46590)
ATTTGGCACTGAAAAAGATTCTGTTGCAGCTGTTGCAGCAGTTAGGTTTTTATTCAAAGAACTTAATCCACTGACCGTTTGATCAACTGCTTGTTGTAATGATTGAGTTTCAGCTTCAATTGTTTGAAGACCTGGATCTTCAACTGAAGAGTCGCCGGTCATAAAGCCTTGAATACCTGATATAGAAAAAATTATTGCTTCAGTTACAAGTCCTGCAGTTAACCAGGTGTTTCCTGAAAAAATAAAATCGCTGTGTGTGATTTTTAAAAGCGCTCCTACGATTACAACAGAGGCACCAACTCCAAACATTAATTCAATCCAGTTATCAGGGATGAATTTTTTTCTTTTATTTGCCATAATATAATTTTAATTTTTTGTTACAATAATTAGACCTTTTTTAAAATTGATGGTTTAAAATATTTTATTTTGATTTTTATCAATTCCTATATCTTCACCTAAATAATCCTGTACTGTTCTAAAACCAATGTAAGATCTCTTTTGATCCTTATATTCATAATCTCTAGAACTAACTCTTAAAAAATAAGCTACATCTTTCCAAGAACCTCCTCTTGTAACCTTTCTTAAATTAGTAGAATCTGAAATATTTGGATTTAAACCTGAATCAAAAGTATAGGATCCTTTGTCGTAGGAAGATTCTGTCCATTCAGAAACATTTCCTGCCATATTGTAAAGACCAAAATCATTTGGCCAATAAGATTTTGCTTCAACAGTGTACAAAGCATTGTCAGCAGCATAATCACCTCTATTTGGTTTAAAATTAGCTAAAAAACAACCTTCAGCATCGGTTGTATATGGACCTCCCCAGGGATAAGTTCCGGATTCGATCCCTCCTCTTGCAGCATATTCCCATTCTGCTTCACTTGGTAATCTAAATGAAGCTACTCTTTGTCCATTTTTAGATTTTAATTTTTGGTACTTATTTTTGTACATAGTTCTCCAATGAGCAAAAGCCTTTGCTTGCTCCCAAGAAACTCCAACAACTGGATATTCTGAATAAGCATCATGCCAGAAATAATCGTTGTGCATTGGCTCATTATAACTGTAAGAAAAATCTTTTATCCAAGAGGTCGTATCAGGATAAATTTCAATTGACTTTTCTTTGAAAAATTCTTTTCTAGATTCACTATCAGACTTAATAGCGGCTTCAGCATCAAATGTTGTGTAATTATAAACTATTTGTTTAGTATCAAAAATTCTATCAGAGTTATAGGACTCTTCTTTTGGCAAATAAAATCCAGTACCCTCAATCACACCTTCCATAACTTCGGCATANGCCAAGTCAGGATATTCGTCTCTTTGCCATGCAATATCAATATCAAAGTTTAAATTAAATGTTTTTTTATCGTAAGGATTGATTCCAAAAGAATTTTGCTCTTTATATAATTCGTAACCACTTTTATCTTCATCACTAATTTCTGATGTTGGTTGATAAATTGGAAAATAAGAATTAATACTATTATCTTTATCTAATTCCTCCTGAGTTGGNGCTTCTCCAATATCTTCNAGAGCACGNACAGCTAATGCTTGCCTAACTATCGAATCTCTTACCCAACTAACAAACTGTCTGTATTCCCCATTTGTAATTTCAGTCTCGTCCATATAAAACGCTTTTACAGAAACAGTACTTACAGGNGCNTTTTGCAGNCCAACAACATCATCATCAGACATCCCCATNAAAAAAGATCCGCTAGGNATCAAAACCATTCCGGATGGTTTGTCAGGATAGAATTTTTTGCTTTTAACACCAATAAGCTCACCTCTATCAGAACTAGAGCAGCTATTAAGAATTAGAATTGACATTAATAAATAAAATATTTTTTTCACTTGATGTAATTATTAAAGTCCATAAATTTAATAATATTATTGAGATCTACTTCAAATTTCATACCAATTATATTAATTCTCTCTTAAGAAACATTATTAGACGATCAGAAAAAGTTCCATCACATGCCATTAAATAATCTCTTTTATTGCAGGGCAACAATGAAGAAATGTTTTTTGTTTCAATTTCATTTATAAATTCCACCCACCATTTTTGCGACAATTCACTATTGTAAAATTTCAAATTAGTTCCTTCGCAAAACACATTATAAGTATAGCCTTTAAAATTACTAGAATTAGGATCTTCTTTAATTCTTAAACAATATCCCTCTATGAAATACCAAATTGATTGGGATAATAAAGCACTAGATATACTACTATCCAATAATTCAAAAAGTCCAACTGAATTTATACTATTACTCATTCCAGCATATCTTAAAACAGAACAAAAATGACTGCTTTCAAAACCATTTGAATAATTATGAACAAAATTTAGTTCAGATGATTTAATTGACTTAAAATCTACAGTTAACAAATTTGTCTCTCTTAAAACAGGTTCTACAATTTTAATATTTTCTGTTATCTCTCCAAGTCTATGTGATTCGAAATTAAATTTATTTAACAAGTCAATTTCTTCTTGAGAATTTAAAAATGTTTGATATCCTAAATTACAAAAATGATTTAGCGAGTTTTTTTTGTCCATTATAATTTTAGACATGTAGGAGCTTGAACTAAATTGTTTTTTAATTTTTCCAAAATCAAACTTATTGTCAACTGAACTAATATTTACTTTATTATGCTTTTTTGACAAAGATTGAAAAATAGGAAAAGTAAAATCTTGACCTCCTCCAATAAAAATAACAACAATGTTTTGATTAATTAAATCTTGATGAATTGAATTAACAGCATAATAGGTGTCACTGTAACTTTTACCTGAGATAACATCTCCAAGATCTAAAATATTAGCACTCCAATTTCCATAAAATAAACTGTAAAATTCTCTTCTAAAATTTTCTAAATTTAAAGATTCATCACTAATTTCATCAGAATTCCTATACTCATTTAAACCAACTATCGCTATATCTATTGATGAGTAATCTGTCTTTTCAGAATTATACAAAGTAATATTGGAACCCAATGTACCACGACTAAGGTTACTTTTAAATTCAATAAGATCTTCACTTAATGGACATAAATAGCCATTTATCATAACTATTTTTTTGATTTAGATTTTTTTGTTTTTTTCTTTTTAAAGAAATCAGCTACATTATCATCATTAAACTTATCTAAATCTGTTCCTTTTGGAAATTCAATTTTAACTTTTCCTTTAATTAAATTGAAACGACCCCATCTTGCTTTTTCTAGACGAATACCTTGATCGTCCCATACTTTTAAAAGTTTTTCGGCTTCTTTTTTCTTCTTAAATTCAATCAACTCAAAACAATCATTTTCAGAAAGATTATCAAAATCATAAGATTTATTTACATTAATAAATAAACCATTCCATTTAATAAACGGACCAAATCTTCCTTTTCCTTTACTAACATCAAAACCTTCATAACTAGCAATTGGAGCATCAATTCTTCTTTTTTCTTGAATAAGTTCAATAGCTTGTTCTAAAGAAACTTCGAGTGGACTTAATCCTTTTGGAAGAGACACAAATACATTATTATGTTTTATATATGGTCCGAACCTACCAGCGTTTGATTCTACGCTTTGATCTTCAAAATCTCCTAAATAACAAGGCAGCTTAAAAAGTTGAAGCGTTTCTTCAAATGTAATTTTACTTATCTTTTGATCTGGTAGTAAACCAGCAAATATTGGTTTTTCCTCCTCGTCAACAGTGCCAATTTGTGCCATTGGACCAAACTTACCAAGCCTTACACTAACCTTTCTTCCGCTAACCGGATCAACTCCAAGAACTCTCTCCCCAGTTTCTCTGGTTGCATTTTGTTGAACATCTTCAACTGTAGCATGAAATGGGCCGTAGAAATCTTTAAGAATACTGGTCCATTCAATGTCGCCGTTAGCAATTTTATCAAAATCTTGCTCAACACTTGCAGTAAAGTTATAATTCAAAATATTTTGAAAATTATTTACTAAAAAATCAGTAACAATCATCCCAACTTCGGTTGGCACTAACTTACCTTTATCTGATCCTGTATTTTCGGTTAATAAAGAAATTTTAATTTCATTATTCTCAGAAAACAATTGTCTGTAATTTCTTTCGTGACCTTCATAACTTCCTTTAACTACGTACTTTCTGTTTTGGATAGTTGTAATTGTTGGAGCATATGTTGAAGGACGTCCAATCCCTAATTCTTCCAGCTTTTTAACTAATGAAGCTTCAGAGTATCTATATGGGGGTCTACTAAACTTCTCCGTTGCTAAAATTGAGTTACTCGATAATTTAGCTCCTTTTTGAAGGTTGGGTAATAAACCTTGATTGTCTTCACTATCATTGTTATCAGTTCCTTCAATATAAACTTTTAAAAATCCGTCAAATTGAATTATTTCTCCCTTACATGTAAACTGATTTTCATATTTATCCGAGGATATCTTTAATATGGTTCTTTCAAGTATTGCATCACTCATTTGTGATGCTATAGTTCTAAGCCAAATTAAATTATATAATTTAATTTGATCAGATTCCATGTTAACTTGTCTTTTTTCAAAATTAGTAGGTCTAATAGCCTCATGAGCTTCTTGAGCACCTTTATTTTTGTTTGAAAACTTTTTTATTTTGTGATAGTTCTCTCCATAAGTTTTAGAAATAACCTTTCCTGCGGCGTTAAGTGCATCATCAGAAAGATTAACACTATCTGTTCTCATGTAAGTAATGTTTCCTGACTCATATAATCTTTGGGCAGCTGACATTGTTCGACTTACCGAAAATCCTAGTTTTCTAGAAGCTTCCTGTTGCAAAGTAGAAGTTGTAAAAGGGGCTGAAGAAGATTTTTTAAATGGTTTCTTTTCAACTGATGAAATTAAAAAATTAGAATCTAAACTTTTTTCAAGAATACTTTTCGCTTCTTCTTCCGATTCAAAAGTTCCTGATAATTGAGCGTCTAATATATTATTATTTGAATCAGAAAATTTTCCCGCAATCTTGAAAGAAGAAACAGGGATAAAATCGTTAATCTCATTTTCTCTATCAACTAGTAATCTTACGGCAACTGACTGAACTCTTCCTGCAGAAAGGCCACCTTTAACTTTTCTCCATAAAATTGGAGAAATTTCAAAACCAACTAATCTATCAATTATACGTCTAGCTTGTTGGGCATTGACTAAATCATAATTAATTTCTCTTGGGTTTTCAATTGCATGTAAAATTGCTTTTTTAGTAATTTCTCTAAAAACAATTCTTTTAGTTTTTGCTTTATCCAATTTTAAACTTTCAAATAAATGCCATGCAATAGCCTCTCCCTCTCTATCTTCATCACTTGCTAACCAAACTGTATCAACAGATGAAGCTTGTTTTTTAAGTTGCTTTACTATGTCTTTTTTATCACTTGAGACAATATATTTTGGTTTAAAATCATTATCTACATCAATACCTATTTCCTTAGATGGTAAATCTGAAATATGACCATAACTAGAAGATACTTTAAAGTCAGGACCAAGATATTTTTCAATAGTTTTTGCCTTGGCAGGAGACTCAACAATTACTAAATTTTTTGACATTTAAAATTGATTTTTAGATCACAAAAGTATATTTTTTTTTTTATTCAAAATTTGGAGCTGCTAATAATTTGTATTTTTTTGATTAAAATTTATACTGACATATTGTCATATATTGTTATATTTACATAAAATTTACACAGATTAACTAANAATGAGTACAGTATACAAAATAAAAGAAAAAAAAACGCTAACTGAAANAAAAGAAGTTGCTAAGAAGTTTTATATAGAAAGTTATGGCTGTCAAATGAATTTTGCTGACAGTGAAGTTGTAGCTTCAATTGTTTCAAAAGAAGGATACAATTCTACAAATGATTTAAATGAAGCTGATTTGATTTTACTAAACACATGCTCTATTAGAGAAAAAGCTGAGTTAACTGTAAGAAAACGACTTGAAAGTTTTAATAAATTAAAAAGAAAAAATAAAAATTTAAAAGTTGGAGTACTAGGTTGTATGGCTGAAAGACTTAAAAGTAAATTTTTGGATGAAGAGAAGATTGTTGATTTAGTTGTTGGACCTGACGCTTATAAAGACATTCCTAATCTATTGGAAGAAATTAATGAGGGTAGAAATGCAGTTAATGTAATTCTATCTAAAGAAGAAACTTATGGTGACATTAGTCCTGTAAGACTTTCGTCTAATGGAGTTACAGCTTTTGTGTCAATAACAAGAGGGTGCGACAATATGTGTACTTTCTGTGTAGTTCCGTTCACTAGAGGAAGAGAAAGAAGCCGGGATCCAAAAAGTATTTTAAATGAAATTCATGATCTAAACAAAGCAAATTATAAAGAAATCACTCTGCTTGGCCAAAACGTAGATAGTTATTTATGGTACGGAGGAGGTTTGAAAAAAGATTTTAAGAACGCTGATGAATTTGTTAAAAAAACCTCTGTTAATTTTTCAAAACTGTTAAAACTTGTTGCAGAATCTTTTCCTAATCTAAGAATTAGGTTTTCAACATCAAACCCTCAGGACATGAGTTTAGATGTAATAAAAACAATGTCTTTATATAATAACATTTGTAATTATATACATCTCCCTGTACAATCTGGAAGTGACCCAATTTTAAAGTCAATGAATAGACAACACACTAGAGATGAATATTTATCACTGATTAANAATATTAAAAAACTTATACCTAATTGCGGAATTTCTCACGATATGATTACTGGGTTTCCAAATGAAAGTGATAAGGATCACGAGCAAACTTTAAGTTTAATGGAAAAAGTTAAATATGATTTTGGTTANATGTTCAAATATTCTGAAAGGCCTGGCACATATGCAGCNAAAAAATTTGAAGACAATGTTGAAGAGTCAATAAAAAAAATAAGATTGCAACAAATTATTGATTTACAGCGAAAGCACAGTCATTACAGAACAAAACAATATATAGGAAAAGTTGTAGAAGTTCTTATTGAAAAAGAATCGAAAAAATCTACATTACATTGGGCGGGAAGAAACGAACAAAATACAATGGTTGTTTTCCCAAAAGAATCACATAAAATTGGAGATTTTGTAAAAGTAAAAGTTTTGGAATGTACATCTGCTACTCTTATTGGGATAAGTAAAGGTTTATAAAAAATTATTATGGAATCAAGTACACAAAATATTAAACAAAGATTTGGAATTATCGGAAACGACCCTATTTTAAACAGATCAATAGCAAAGGCAATGCGAGTATCTCCCACTGATATTTCAGTCTTAGTTACAGGTGAAAGTGGTGTTGGAAAAGAAAGTTTTCCTAAAATCATTCATCAATTATCTCATAGAAAACATAACAAATACATTGCAGTAAACTGTGGAGCTATTCCTGACGGAACAATAGACTCAGAATTATTTGGACATGAAAAAGGTGCATTTACAGGTGCCAATAACGCAAGAAAAGGTTATTTTGAAGTTGCAGATGGTGGAACTATTTTTTTAGATGAAGTTGGAGAACTTCCTTTAACAACTCAAGTCAGACTTTTGAGAGTTTTAGAAAACGGAGAATATATCAAAGTTGGAGCCTCAGAAGTTCAAAAAACTAATGTAAGAATTGTAGCAGCTACTAACCTAGACATGGAGAAGGCTATTCAAAAAGGAAAATTTAGAGAAGATCTATATTACAGATTGAGTACTGTTGAAATTAAAATTCCTCCACTTAGAAATAGAAGAGAGGATATTCATTTGTTGTTTAGAAAATTTGCAAGTGATTTTGCTAAGAAATACAATATGCCAACTATCAGATTAGACGAAAACGCTCAACATTTGCTAAATATGTACCGTTGGAATGGTAATATTAGACAATTAAGAAATGTAGCTGAACAACTTTCCGTTCTTGAAGAAAAAAGAGAAGTTTCAAGTCAGTTATTACAATCCTATCTTCCTGAATTCAATTCTACTTTACCTGCTTTAATTAATCAGAANAGTTCGACTGACGATTTTTCAAATGAAAGAGAAATTTTATATAAAATTTTATTTGATATGAAAAAAGATTTGAATGACTTAAAGAAAATAACAAGTCATTTAAACAATGATAACTTTAAGTCTGATCTAAAAGAAAAAGACTATAATTCTTTAGAAAGTTTACAAGAAAAATTAAATGAAGAAAAAAAGACCGAAATCATAGAGTTTAATGAAAAAGAAAGTATTTTTAATTCTAAAGAAGATAAGTATCATTTTGCAGAAGAAATTAATGAAGAAGAAACTTTGTCAATTCACGATATAGAGCTAGAGTTAATAAAAAAGGCGCTTGAAAGAAATAATGGCAAAAGAAAGGCTGCTGCAATTGAATTAGGTATTTCTGAAAGAACTTTATATAGAAAAATTAAACAACATGACATTGAACTATAAATTAATTTCTTTACTGATTCTATCCATTTTTATAAAAAGTTGTGGAAATTACTCTTTTACTGGTGCATCAATTCCGGAGGGGACAGAAAGTTTTCAGGTTAATTTCTTTGAAAATGAAGCGGGTAACTCAATGGGTTCAATTTTTGAACCTGGTTTGGATAGAGATTTCACAATAGCTCTACAAAATATACTTCAAAATCAAACTAATTTACAATTATTAAGTTCCGATGCAGACTTAATATACGAAGGTGAAATAAAAGAATACAGAGTTAGTCCTATGACTTCTACCTCAAACTTGCAAGCTTCTCAAAATAGATTAAGTGTTGGCATAAACGTTAGATTTATTAATATTAAAAAAGAAGAAGATAATTTTGAAAGAAAATTTTCCTTTTACTTTGATTACCCTGCCGAAACACAATTGTTAAATGTAAAATCTGAAGCACACGATATTATATTTGAAAGAATTACACAAGATATTTTTAACGCGTCATTAGCAAAATGGTAAATCTAAGTAAAGAGAATTTTAATAATTTAGTAAAAAATCCAAATAATATTAATTTGGATCAAAGTATTTCAATAAAAAAAATCATAAAAAAGTACCCTTACTTTCAAACTGCTAGAATTATTGAACTAATTGGGTTGAAAAAATTCAATAATATTAGATTTAATAATGCCTTAAAGACTAGTTCAATTTACTCAACTGACCGATCGGTTCTTTTTGATATTATTGAACTTGAAAAAATAAAATCTGAGGATAATTCAACAAACTAGTTCAATTTACTCAACTGACCGATCGGTTCTCTTTGATATTATTGAACTTGAAAAAATAAAATCTGAGAATAATTCAACAATACTCTCCTTAGAAAAAACTAAAAACTCGTTTATTGATTGGCTAAATGCCAGTAAACAGACTAAAAACCTTGAATATTCGCAGAATTCTTTAATTGAAAGTTTTTTAAAAGTAAACCCTAAAATTGATCCAAAAAAAAACATAGCTAGGGATGATTTATCATCTGATTTCAAGCTTAGCAATAAGGAATATATGACCGAAACTTTAGCTAAAATTTATTTTAATCAAAATAAATTTGAAGAGGCAATACGAGCTTATGAAATTCTTTCCTTGAAATATCCAGAAAAAATCAGTTTATTTGCAGACCAAATCAAAACGATAAAAAGTAGTATAAAAAACAAAATGTCATGAGTAGTTTTTCAATTTTTCTAATTTTAATATTAATAGTTTCTTTTTTACTTGTTTTAGTAATCATGGTTCAGAACCCAAAAGGAGGAGGATTATCCTCATCTTTTGGAGGAGGAGACTCTCAACAAATAGGAGGTGTAAGGAAAACTACAGATTTTCTGGATAAAAGTACTTGGGCACTGGCTTCTCTATTATTAGTTCTAATATTACTTTCTAATATTACACTAAATAATAATAATAACGAAAGTACTGAATCTAAGCTATTAGACTCTAGCAGTATAGAAACAGTTATCCCTGAAGCTTTATCTGAAGAAATTCCATTAGACATTCCCGTTCAAGAATAATTTTTTTAAAAACAAAATGTCAGCTT
>JGI26118J46590_1000402_pt1 | contig 9906 bp, 8 predicted proteins | sample AOAMet_66_BLW_10_2_FD_46590 | JGI IMG/M metagenome (IMG submission 46590)
GCGCCGTTTCCACCATAGGTGATCAGTTCATGAGGAAATTGAGCGACTGCTGGGTCGAGGTTGTTTTGAATCATCAGCATAATGGCTGCAGCCTCAGGAATATTTGCAGGGTAATCATCGATTGGGTGAGCCTTCATCTCGTACTCAGTAGGTCGAAATCTCCACATAACAATACGGCCAAATGAATTCAGTTCATCTGCAAATTCCTTAGCGAGCAGCGGGTGATCTTTTTTGTCAAAATACCGGAGTGCGTTGCGCAATGCCAATTGCTTTTCTTTTGGCGTCAACACTTGCCTTCGTTTTGGTGCATGGTCAACACTTGCATCCATGCCTGGGTGCTGCGGCATTTCATCTGGAATGCCTTCGGCGATGTAGGTCCTCAAACCGTTCATCTCAGCGCCCATGCTTCTGCGAAAAGTCGCCCATCCTTGAGCGTTCGTATTGTCATCTACTGTGGCGTCCCTTTGATTGCATCAGGTCGCCATAGGGTGAAGAAGAGTCCAGATGCGACCATAATGACTGAAAAGATGATAAATCCTTGTTGGAGGTTGAAGAATTCGTTCTCCAAGAGATACCCCGCTACTGCGCTCGAGATGGAAAAGGCGATTGACATCATCAGCATGTCCATCGAGAAGACGCGCCCGCGAATTTCATCTTCGACCCATTGTTGTGTCAGGATTGTTGAGAGAACCCAATTAGCACCGCTCGCAGAATGGGCAAGGATCACGAGAACAACGGTGAGGTAGAGGTTGAATCCAAGTGTCCATCCGACGAGAAAATAAAACAATCCAGACACTGATACGAGGAGTCCAACAAGAACTGGCCATCGTTCTTCATCCAAGAAAAATCGGCGTGAAACAATTGGCCCGATACCGGTGCCAATGCCACGGGCGAAGAAGAATATTCCGAACCCAAGTGCCATGCCAAACCCATCGATGTCCGAACCAGCCACGAGAAGGAATACGCCAGCCAAACCACCACCGGCGATGTTCCATGAAGACTTTGCAAACACAATTCGGAGCAAACGTTTCTCCCCGTATATCCGAGCCCATCCCTTTCGGATGTTCTTGAAAGCGGTCGTGAGCAGAGGTCCTTTCAAGTCGTCTTCGACTGTCTGAGGTATACTGAGCTTCCGCAATAAAATAGCACTGAGCGCGAACGTGAAGGCATCGATAATGAAGGCTGCATTTGTCCCGTGTAATTCGACGACCACACCTCCGAGCATGGCACCTGTGCACAAGGCTGTGGACCAACTTGCCGCATCCAACGCATTCGCAGTAGCGAGATCTTTTTCCGGAACAATGTTCGGTAGGGCAGCACGTTCGGCAGTCACGTACATGCCATGGAGAATCATCATAGATCCAGTGAGGACATAAATCCAGACGATGTCCTCTGCGCCTCTGATGAGCAGAAAACTCAATGCTAAAATCACCTGAAGCCAATTTGTCCAAACCATGATGCTCTTTCGGTTGTAACGATCTGAGAGCAAGCCACCAAAAGGTTGGAACACAGCAAAACACAACATTCGGATGGTGAACAATAAGCCTAGAAGAAATTCTGATTCTGTGTTTTCGTATATGATCAAAAACAGTGCAATGGTGTTGAACCACTCACCGAGCATCGAGATCACTGATGCAGCCCACAGCCGCCTAAATGGGGCGTTTGTGCGGAGAAGTTCGATGTATCCAATTTGCTTCATTCTTCTTCATGCCCCGAATGTTGCGTGTGGTGTGAGTCGATTGATACGATGACCCATTTTGAGGTCGGAGTGTTCGATTCAGCGGCTGTAGAATTAAGAGGTACGAGGCTGTTGGATTCGGGGAAGTAGGTGGCGATGTTGCCTCGTGGGATGTCATAGGCGACCAGTTGCCATTGTCCCGAAGTTCGTGTTTCTCCTTGGAAGTGGCTGGTGAGTTGGACGACATGTCGGTTTTTCCAACCTCGTTCGGCCATGTCACTTGCGTTCATCATGACAACCCTTCGATTCCCGTGAATCCCACGGTATCGATCGTGGACATCATAGATGGTCGTATTGTATTGATCATGAGATCGAATGGTCATCATGACATATTTGTCATCATCCAAGGACACATCTGGTAGAGGGTGCACAGTGAAGTGGGCCTTGCCATCCTTTGTTGCGAAGCTTCGTGTGTCTCTTGGAGGATTTGGCAAGGCGAAGCCGTTCTCTTGTCGGACGCGTGCATTGTATTCGTCAAAGCCGTGAAGTGATTTTTCCATTAAGTCACGAATTCCATCGTAATTACCAACGAGACCTTTCCAGTCCAAATGGAGGGTTTTGAGGCTGGCTTGTGCGAGTCGTGCGACGATATCAGGTTCACTCAACAGTGTGGGTGAAGCAGGTTTGAGCGTTCCAGTTGATGTATGAACGACGCCCATTGAATTCTCCACCGTGACAAATTGGTTGCCAGAGGATTGCACATCGCGTTCCGTCCGTCCGAGGCAAGGAAGAATCAATGCGGTTTTTCCTGTAACGAGATGAGAACGATTCAATTTCGTGGAGACCTGAATTGTAAGGTCGACGGTTCGCAATCCTTTCGCAGTGGCATTTGTGTCCGGGGTTGCTGATAGGAAATTGCCCCCCATGCAGAAAAAGACCCCAACCTTTCTGTCCTTCATGGCCCGGATTGCATTCACGACATCGTAGCCATGTTCCCGAGGCATGTTAAATCCTAATCCTTGTTCCATTTTATCAAGGAACGCATCAGTCGGTGCTTCCCATATACCAACGGTACGATCGCCTTGGACGTTCGAATGACCGCGCACTGGGCAAAACCCTGCCCCTTGACGGCCCACATGGCCACCAAGGAGGAGAAGATTGACGACTTCTTGGATAACAGATACCCCGTTTGGCTGTTGAGTCAATCCCATGGCCCAACATGCAATGGTTGCTTTTGATTTTCCAAGAATGGTGCCAATCTTGACAATGGTCTCTTTGTCGATTCCCGAATCACGAACAATGTCCGCCCATTCAATCTCATTTGCTGAGGCGACCAATGCATCATATCCAGTTGTTGATGCTTGAATGAAGGCTTCATCCAAACCGCCAAGTTCCAAATGAACTTTGATGAACCCTTTGAACAATGCTGCATCGCCACCAATTTTCACCTGGAGATGGTGATCGGAAAGTTGGGTTGTTTTGAGATTGAGTTTCATGTAATCCTGAGGATGCTTGAATCGTTGCAATCCACTTTCAGGGAGCGGGTTAATGTGGATTACAGTCGATCCCTTGTGTTTCGCATCTCGTAATGCAGTCAGCATTCGTGGATGGTTCGTGCCAGGGTTTTGGCCTATGACAAGAATGACATTCGAGTGGTTGAAATCGTCCAACGTAACAGTGCCTTTCCCAATGCCAATGGTTTGGCCAAGGCCCTTGCCGCTTGATTCGTGACACATGTTTGAGCAATCTGGCATGTTGTTTGTCCCCAAGGCCCTGACATAAGCTTGGTAGAGAAATGCTGCCTCGTTTGAGGTTCGCCCTGAGGTGTAAAACACTGCTTCATCGACTGAATCCAGGTTTTGAATGGCATGCCCTATTGTCTCAAAAGCATCATCCCAAGACAGTGGTGAATAGTGATTTTCACCTTCTTTCAAAATCATTGGATGTGAGATTCTTCCTTGCTTATTCAGCCAATGGTCGGACTGCTCAGCAAGGTATTGGATGCTATGTTTGGCAAAGAATGCCGGGTTAACTGTGGCTTTCATAGCCTCATCAGCGACTGCCTTCGCTCCATTTTCGCAAAATTCGAACGGCGTTCGGTGATCGGGGTCCGGCCAAGCACATCCTGGGCAATCGAATCCAGCCTTTTGGTTGACCATGGTCAATGTTTTGACCGTTTTTACGAATCCCATTTTTTTGATTCCATGCTTCATTGAAGACAACGCTGCAGGAATTCCTGCTGCTGATTGTTTAGGTTTCTTCAATCGTAGGTTGAGGTGGTCTTCGGGAGTTTCAGCAGAAAACGTCTCCCTCATGGCTATGCCTCAAGTGCGACGGGTCGGCTTTGGTTCTCAAGGCTTGTCCTCTAAATCGTCACCCAGAATGCCAATTGCGACGCAATTTGTCGACTTCACAAAGCTGTAAATCCGCATTCCAAGGCTTCTCGCTGCATCAGCAGCCAATGTCGAACATGCACCTCTGCATGCAAGGGTTCCGATGCCTGCGCGTGCAGCCTTAGCAACAATATCCCAGCCGCATCTACCAGAAAGGAGCAAGATTGCATCGTTTGGAATGCCATCTCCAAGAAGGGCGAGACCTACTGATTTGTCAACTGCGTTGTGCCGCCCAATATCCTCTGCCACATGCAGCACGTTGCTACCAGGAACGTACAATGCCGCTCCATGCATGCCGCCAGTGTGGGCAAATCCATCTTGTTGTGCATTCATTTGCTTGAAAGCCTCATTGAGTTCATTCAACGTGACGATGCTGTGTTCGTCCCCAAAACCCGGCAAACCGTCGATGAGCGAATCCAGTCCAGAAGAATCACAGGCACCACATGATGATGTGACAATGCGCGTTCGGTCTAGGTTTTGATTCGCCATGAAAACGGTCTGAACGGATGTTATGTCGTAGCCACCTGCGAGCGTTGATTCAATTGAAACGACTGGATTTTCTTCAATGGTGTATCCTTCGCAGACACAATGGCCGATAAACAGGGCCTCAAGGTGAGATGGAGTCCCAAGGAGCGTGACAAAGGTCCCATTGGCGTCATTGAGGCGGAGCAGGGTTTCTTTGGCGAGATGATCTGCTTCAACAGTTCGACCGGTTTGTGATAATCTTTGAACCCCGGTTGGCCGGTAGAGGTCTTTCACGCTGTTTCCTCTCCAGACTTTAGATGGCCGAGATCAAAGAATTCAAATTGGAGTTCAACCAATTCAGCACTCGAAGTGGCTGCTGCATACGCCTCAAGTGGCTCTTTATTCAATTCAAAGAATCGTTCACCCCATCGAAAGGCGCCAAGTACCTCCCTTGCTTGTTCCACACGGCCGAGGAGGAAGAGTACAGTTGCGATTGCTTCAGCCGTTGTGAGGCGTCCGGGTTTCCCCCAATTGACTGGGTTCGCTGCAAGGAGTAACGGAAGCATTCTTGGTTGCAATCGCGTCCGTTTCATGACTTGTTCAACACTCGATTCAATGTGCGCCCAACTGCAATCAAGACCAACGATTGCTCCGCCGCGTTCGAGTATGAGGTCGTGGTCTTCCGGACCGAACACCTTGCCGCACAATGGTTCCAAGATGATGCCACGCCTTGGAATGGTGTTGATTTTTTTGTGAAGGCGTAGGTTCCCACGTTTGTTTGCAAGCACTGCAGTGTTTTTCTTTGGATCGTCTTGAGCCAACCACAGAGCATGGACACCTACTTCTTTCACGTGAATCACTTGTTATCGTTGAAATAATCGCCAAGCGTCATGCCGCGACTTGAACTTCGATCGATTTGTGTTGTTGTTTCTTCTGAAGCAATGACCCAGAGAGAAATTCCCAGCACCCGTTCGAACTTCTTTAGCACACCATCGGTCGGTCGTTTTCCCGATTCAGCGGCTTTGATGATGTTGACTGTTTCTGCCATACGCTTGCCAAGTGTTGCATGGTTCCAACCCTTTGATTTTCGAGCATTCGTGATTCGTTTTCCAAAGTCAGCAGCCAGTTCCTTTTCCGCTTTGAGCATGATATCCTTGCCCTTTTTTCCTTTTGCAGCGTAAGCGGATGTGTGCGATGGGCGAGCGTGCATCGATTGAGCTTTNGCAAGCCCTGGTGCAGTTTCCTTTGGCCCAAGGTTCATCTTGTCGACGCAACGGCCGCAGGCAGCAACTTCTGTTTTTCCAGTCTTGACTCGCTTGACTGCCACTTTCATGGCGCCACATAGTTCACAATCAGCCATAAAAATCAGTCCGCACCTTGTGGTTATGTCGACATCCTTTGAAGGCTTCGTCGGATGATGTTGCAAGATATATGGCCCTTGACTTCTTAAACAGTCGCCGATTAGCAAAAGTGATTGCTATGGGTACGGATGTGGAACAAAACGCACCTTCGAGAGTCATGCCTCAAGAAGATGANCTCAAAAATCTCGAAGATGCATACGCTCAGTTACAAGATCAAGCGCAGAATTTGATTAATGAACGGTCCCAGATGGAGACCGATATCCGTAACCTGAAGAAGAGGGCGCAACGACTTGATGATGAAGTCAGACTTCTCAGGGCCCCACCTCTCATTATCGGCCACCTCCAAGATGTTCTTGACGATCGAACCGCTATTGTCCGGTCATCAAACGGTACCGTTTTCCAAGTCTCACTTAACCAACGACTCGAGCCGAAAACTCTGAAGCCGGGAACCCGGGTTGCACTCAACCAAGATACATTGGCCGTGATNGAAGTGCTCCATGATGCATGGGACCCGATGGTGAGCGGCGCGGAAATGGTCACAAAGCCAGATATTTCATACGATGAAGTTGCTGGACTTGATGAACAAGTGGAAACCGTCCGAGAAGCAATCGAATTGCCACTGACTTCGCCTGAACTCTTCCGCAAGGTTGGTATTACGCCGCCAAAAGGCATCCTCCTCGTTGGTCCACCTGGATGCGGTAAAACTCTTCTCGCAAAGGCCGTGGCGAACCAAACTGATGCTACATTCATACGCATGGTCGGCAGTGAGCTTGCGCAGAAATACATCGGTGAGGGTGGCAGAATGGTGAGGGAGTTGTTTTCACTGGCAAAAGATAAATCTCCAGCAATTATTTTCCTCGACGAAATTGATGCCATCGGAGCCAAGCGCTTGGACGGTTCAACAAGCGGTGACCGTGAAGTGCAACGCACGTTGATGCAATTATTAGCAGAACTCGACGGATTTGATGCACTGGAAGATGTAAAAATCATTGCAGCAACGAACCGACCCGATATTCTCGATGATGCACTTCTGCGACCTGGCAGATTCGATCGCATCATCACCATTCCGTTGCCAGATGAGAAGGCGCGCAAGGCCATTTTAGCGCTTCATACCTCAAACATGTCAACGAAGCGAGTGAAATTGCAAAAAATTGTGGAAAAGACCGAAGGGTATTCCGGTGCAGAATTGAAAGCAACGTGTGTTGAAGCCGGTATGATTGCCATTCGAGACAAGCGAAGTTCGGTTACCAATGATGACCTCATGCTCGCAGTAGCCCGACTTAACGAAAAGAAATCGAATGCTGGAAGGACCTCGACACCCGATCGACTTTACAGTTGATTGGACAGTTGGCACTGTCAACATTCAAAGTCCGAGTGGGCCGAACAAGGTTCATGGACCGGATCGTCGAGTGCGTACCGAACATTTCTGAAGGCCGTGATGAGGAAAAGATTCAGCGTATCGTTCATGCCGCATCCAACATCGTAGGATGTGCTGTTCTCGGGGTTGAGCCCGATTCCGATTACAATCGAACGGTGATCACCATTGCTGGTTCACCTGGACCCGTGTCAGAAGCAGCATTTGCGCTCGTGTGTGCCGCTATCGAAGAAATTGACATGCGCGAGCATTCAGGCGAACATCCTCGGCTTGGTGCGGTCGATGTTTGCCCATTCATACCGCTTCAAGGTGTGTCGATGGAGGAATGCGTTCAGATGGCACGGGACTTGGCGGAGAAGGTTGCTACCGAATGTTCAGTGCCCACATATCTTTACGGTCATGCTGCACTGAACGAAGAAAAGACCCTCTTGTCCACCATTCGAAAGGGCGAGTATGAAGGATTGGAAGCTCGCTTGAGCGGGGGCGAAACGATGCACAATGAGGCCACACGTTCCCCAGACTTCGGCTTGATAATCTGGAATGAACAATCGGCTAAAGCAGGCGGATTAACCTTCGGCGCACGGGGTATTCTCGTCGCATACAATGTGAATTTTGATGAAAAAGATGCTGTCGTCGCAAAAAAAGCAGGCTCCTTGTTACGATCAACTGGAAGATTGGTAAAACAAGACGATGGAAGGCGCATGCGATTGCCGGGAATGTTACCGATGGTGCAAGGCATGGGCGTTGTGCTCGAATCTCATGGCATCAGTCAGGTATCAATGAATCTGAGGGATGTGACAGTGTGTCCAATGCATGTGGCATTTGAAGCATGCAAGAGTGTTGCGGCAGATCACGGAATCGAGACACCGGGTAGCGAACTAGTTGGCTTAGTTCCCCTTTCCGCAATACTGGAGGCGGGAAGGTGGTACGCTGACCAAGGAGAAACAGACGAGATTTCTTTGGTTCAAGCGGCTATTCGGGGGCTCGGGCTCAATCAATTGGGAACTTTTGAACCGCATCAACGAATCATTGAATATGCATTACAAGGGGCGTTGGGACAATGAATTGGATGGAGATGTCACTGTCTGACTTTCAAGATGCCCTTGCGTCAAAAAGTGCCACACCCGGCGGCGGTACTGCCGCAGCAGTTGCATTGGGTCAAGCTGCTGCTTTAACGGAGATGGTTTGTTCATTAACGATTGGTTCGGAGAAATGGTCGGAAGGATGGTCGGCAGCCGAGAACGCTCGTGTTGTTGCAGCCGAGGTGCTTTCGCACGCCGGTCGTCTCGCAAATGAAGACAGTGCGGCATTCGACACAGTTGTAGCTGCGTTCCGAATGCCGAAGGCGACTGAGGAAGAAAAGGAACTTCGTAGAAAATCCATTCGCGAAGGCACCTTACGTGCCGCCATGGTGCCACTGGAAACCGCAAAAAAGGGAATGGAATTGCTCCACACCCTCGAACCAATTGCATCCAAAGGGAACGGAAATGCAGCATCCGACGTCGGCGTAGCCTCCCTATTGGCAAGTGCTGCCGTAAAGGGTGCTTTGTTCAATGTTGAGATCAACGTTGCCTCGTTACCGCCTGAGATGGCAGCGGGTGTTGTTGAGCAAAGCAAAGGCATGCGTGAGGCATGTAGTCAAGTGGCACGGGGAGTCATGCACGCTGTGCATGACCGAATCCAAACTTGATCAACGAACCTGAGCACCGGTCGTCATGTCACCATCAATGGTGATGAGGCGAACATTGTCATTTCCATCGTCTGCCGCGAGCATCATACCTTCAGAAACGACGCCACGAAGGGGTCGCGGTTTCAAGTTAGCCACGAAGACCACAGATTTCCCAATCATTTGCTCAGGGGCATAAAATGCTTTCAATCCTGCACAAATTGTGCGTTCTTTGTCCGAACCATCGTCGATGGTGACGACATAGAGTCGATCTGCATTGGGGTGATCTTCGACAGATGTGATTTTACCCACTCGGAGATCGACTTTCATAAAGGTGTCAAATTCAAGATACGTGGTTCCTTCTGGTGCTTCTGGCATTTTTGTGTCTCCTTTGGCTTTTTGCTTCTTTTTCTTTCCACCCTTTACGCCGTGACCTGGGTCATCAGCAGCCACATCTGTGGCCTCGGCAAGGGCTTGTTCAGAGGCAAGAATTTCATCGAGTTCCAGCCGCTTGAACAACGGAGTAGGCGGGGTTTCGTCCCATGTCATTTGGGCATCCCAATCAATCGCGGAATGCCACGATTGTGCAGAAACGTCGCCCTTTTGACCAAGTGACTCCCACAGCCTTTGAGCGCTAAATGGCATGAATGGTTGTGTTGTGATGGCTAGGAATCGAGCAATACGCCAACCGAATGCTAGGTCAGAAAGTGACTGTGTTCTTTCTTGAGATGGTGTGTCATCTTTGAGGTACTTCCAAGGGGTTGCTGACTGGAGCATTTGATTCCCATATTGTGATGCATTCATGACCGACCTCAATGCTTCCTTGTACCTATGCCGTTGAAGGGAGGTTGTAATTGAATGATGTAATTCAGTCAACTTGTCTCGGTGTGTTTGTGTCAGATCCATATTTTCAACACCGGCTAATGGACCGGTTTCTCCGGATGGCAACCGATGGCCAAGTGTAAGCA
>JGI26118J46590_1000405_pt1 | contig 9865 bp, 8 predicted proteins | sample AOAMet_66_BLW_10_2_FD_46590 | JGI IMG/M metagenome (IMG submission 46590)
GCCACGTTCGTTGCAGGTTGGGTTCCGCTCGCCGGCAGTTGGGATGACAACCCCCTCAACAATGAAGCATCAGGCACCGTTTCAGTTGAAGCTGAACTCCGACTCGAATGGTGGCTTTCTTCCTTCAGCATTCTTGACGATGAAGCAAATTTGGCCGTTTCTCCACTCGATGCTGGTGAAACGTACACCATCGGCATCGAATTGACCAGTACAGAGACTGGTAGTTTGACCTTTGATTGCATGGACGGGAACAACGAGATGCTTGGTAACACGAGCGTCGCCGTTGAGACTCGCGGGGAACGAGTCGCGTTGACATGTGATTTTGTTGCCTATGCCCCCCTCTCAACTGTGAGGCTGGTTCCTTCTGACCCAACGGTGACGACAACCTTCACTCGAACGTTCGCAACAGTGTTGACCGATGAGGCCATCGATGACCTAAACTCGAATTCGGAACTGGGCACTTTCACCATCATTGGCTTGAGTGCGCTTGTGTTGATCGGCGTTCTCGTTGCTGCAATTTTGATGACAAGGGACCGGGAAGAAGAAGTCGAACGGGACATTTTCGAATATTGCCCTGCGTGCGACGGTGAACTTGAGGGCGATGAAGACCGTTGCCCTCACTGTGCTTTCAACCTCAAGAAGGCGAGAAAACAATTCCACGATTGTGACGAGTGTGGAGAATCAATTCCAGACTTGTTGGACAATTGTGTATACTGTGGTGCAGACCAAGATGTCTCATCTTACTTTGAACAGCGCACACGAAGGGAGCCGAAGGTCAAAGAAATGGTCTCACTCCCAGAGGATGAAGAAAAAGACGATGAGATTGTCGAAGGAACAGAGGATTTCGCTCAAGCAGTCAAGGACTTTGGCTACGATGAGGACAACCTCGAAGACGAATGGGATGAAAACATCATCAGCGCAGAAGCGGAAGTGGAAGCGGCTTACGATCGCAGGAACGCTGAAGAGATTGAGCGCGAAAACATGACTGAAGAGGAATTGGAAGCCTACGATAACACCGTCACAACCACCTTGAAGAGCATGGAGGACCTTGGAAACGAAGGGGTCGACATCGATGCGATTCTGAAGGCAAAGGGCGAGGTAATCTCGCTCAAGGATGATGGCGATGACGGCTCAGAATTGAGTGCAAGTGACGCCAAAATCCGTGGTCGTTTGTACGAGATTACAGGTGAAGACGGTATCATGCCTGGCGATAAGGTGCACGTGGGTATGAAACTCACAGATTCCTCCATGGCAGGAAACGAGGTCTCCGACACAACGGCCGATTTCACATGGGACAGCGCTGATGAGGAAGAGAAACCACTCACAGACGAGAATCCAGAATCTTCCAAGGCAAAGCCCGCCCGACGCCGTGCACCACGCCGTCGAACCGCTGAGACACCACAAATGTCGGAATGTGGGGCTTGTGGTGCAGACTTGGCTATGGACGCCAAAGAGTGCGGTACATGCGGCGCAAAGTTCGAGTGATCGGGTGAAGTGAAAGGCGCCCGTCGGCTTTCATAGGGTACGTCACAGCTTTCGCTCGGCAGGTCCAGACGTCATTCGGGCAAGTCAAGCCAGGGGGTTTTGATTTTCAACCCCTCGCAAGAAACAGCATTGAATTGATATGGAAGGCGTTCTTGGCGTGAACCATGAAGCGGCATCTGCTCCCTGTGGCATTGGTTCTCATGCTCTTCATGTCGACGACAGCTGGGTGTTTAGGATTGATTCCAGCCCGTGAAAGCCTTGAGGCAATGCGGGGTGAAGCAAAGCCTTCAATCACCGTTGAAAGCATGATGCTGAGCCATGTCTTTGACAGCATTGAACTCGAACCTTACACCAACACCTCTACGCTCGATGTTCGAGCCGATGCCACGCAGATTGTCATTTACAGAAAGGTCTCAATCACCGGTTCGGATACCATTGCGTGCTTTGATAATGGACTCACCCGATACGTGCAGGCCACGCTCGTTGATCCTGCTGGCAACACGCGATGGGAACTCAATGAATGCCAAGATGTTCAACCAGCAACCGTCGAAATTAATCCTGACCCAACCTTGGAAGTCGGAGACTGGACCCTCTCAGTCGAAGCACGTGGTATTGGCGTACCAGGCACGGCTGCACAAGATCAGTTCACAATCACGGTAAGCGTGCAGAACACCTGCATCATTTACCCGCCGAACAATGAGTGCGACTAGGTTCACACCAGTGAGTCGTCACACGCATACCTGCGTGAGCAATTTTGACACTTGCCGGGTCGCTCATGGTTTCTCTTTGCGCCACCCTCAACCATCAACCGTTGAATTTCTGAGATGGCTGAAAACAATTCTTGTTTGGCATCAGGCGTCCAATCGATTTGGTGCAAGTTTTCCTTGCCATAGCGGAGGACTCCGTAAGGAGAACTTTTCTTCGTGCTCACCTCAACGAGGTGAAGATAGGCCAAAATTTGCATTCTATGAGAGGCATGAGGTCGCTTTGGTACCTTTCCGGTCTTTTGCTCCACAGGAATGAATTCGCCATCAACAATTACAATCTGATCTGGACGGCCCCGGAGCCCGGTCACTGGATCGACGAGGAGATTGGTTGAGGTGTCATCGTCGGAGTAAGTCACCTCAGTATCGGCCTCCAAGTCCACATCCTTTCGTGCTAATTCCAAGGCGTTTTCACTGAGCAAGACCCTTTGCAGTTGCCAAGAGGCCGCCAAGGTCCATCCCATGGCTGTCAGAAAGAGAATGAACGTTGCCTGAGCCCTGTTGTCCGCTCCAGCAAGGGCGATGGCATGAAGCCCAAGCACAATCGCTCCAAAGAAGAACGAAACTTCGGTGCGGCCCGCTTCGAACCAGCCACCAATGAAATTTGGTGGTTCGATGACCGGTTGGATTTCATCGTGGTCCAACAAAATACGGGATCTCGTTTGTGCAACCGTTTCATTCCAGCCAACCCACTTCCGCCATGGCAAGTATGTAGCGAAGAGTCCAGCAATCAGTAGCACCAGTGCCCAGAGCGCAAGGTAACGAGCCAGATCAAGCGGTGTTGTTACCACATCATCGATGTAGTTGAAAGCAATCCCGTCGATTACAAATGCCACGGTCACAGAGAACCACCATGTCCAGATAATCGTCGCCCTTCTCATGCTGGTTTTCATTTCCTTGAACGATTCCATCTGCTGATGGATTTCAGCGTGTTTTCGAATCCCGGCTTCAATGGCTTCGCCTTGGCCAGAATTTCCCTCTCGGGACAACGCCCAAGACATTGGGCAATATTCGTGGCGTTCGAGGTCGCTTGCGCTCAACTTCAACGCGGCGTCATTTTCGTCTCGCCAAAAGTCGTCATTATGCAAACGGGCTTTGTAGGTCCCGATTTTGGAGGCATTATTGACCAATGATTCCTCCCCCATGAGAGGGAGTTGAGCGTCTCATCCTTGAGTTCTTCCACGGCATAAGTCAACAAAATCTATCGAAATTGGGTTGTTCCTTTTTTGGATTCACTACGAAGCGGTTTAATATGGGGTTCAAGTCGGGCGATTGCTGAGGTCTTGCAATGTCCGAAGAAACTACTTTACTCGTCCCCTTTGAATCCTATGAGGAAAACGCAGTCAACATTGGTACTCAACAAAAGAGTGCAGATATGGCTCGCTTTATTGACACCGTCCGTGAAGATGGTCTTTACCTCCTCGATGTTAACATGACTGACTCCCGAATCCGCTCGATTGCGGAATTCCTCAACCGCTACGATTCCCCTCGCATCATGGTTGTCTCCGCACGACAGTACGGTCAACGCCCAGCTCGCAAGTTCGCAGAATCAATCGGTGCAAACGCAGCCGTTGGCCGCTTCATCCCTGGTTCCCTCACCAACCCAGTGCTCCGATCCTACGTCGAGCCTGACATCCTCTTCGTGACCGACCCAGCCGCTGATCAGCAAGCACTCCGTGAAGCTGTGAACTCTGGTTTGCCGATTGTGGGCATCGTCGATGCAAACAACAACCTCCGAAACGTCGATGTTGCGCTCCCTGCAAACAACAAGGGTCGCCGCTCACTGGCCTTGGTCTACTGGCTCTTGGCCCGTGAAGTGCTCAAGGTTCGTGGCGCCACCACCGACGAGGACTGGGCAGAAGCCCAAGATCTCGAAGATTGGCAATCCACCTTCTGAGGCTATATCATTCGCTGCTCTTAGCAGACAAGAACGAACTGATTCCATCTGCGAATGCCTCAGGCGTTGGCGCACCGTGCATAACAGCCCTGATTTTCTTTGCACCCGGCAACCCCTTGGTGAACGCCACCGCATGTCGTTGCATCCATCGAGGTTGAAGGCCTGCTGTTTTGTGTGAGAATTCGATGTACTTGTCCCAGCACCATCGGCGAGCGGCAAACGATTGACCGACAGGTGACAACTCATGCCAAGATTCAGCGTTGGCTCGCACCCATGGTAAGTCATCGTGTTCCATCCACCGAGGCCGACCTTGATTTCACCAAACACGGAAGGTCGGCCGATGGCCCCCCTCCCGACCATCAATCCTGATGCACCAGTAACTTCCAAGCAATCCTTAGCGCTTGCCGCATCGACCACGTCTCCGTTCGCCACAACAGGGGTTTCGACAGCATCAACAATCGATTTGATTGAATTCCAATCTGCTTCACCGGAATACCGTTGACGCAATGTTCGACCGTGGACACAAAGACGAGCCGTCCCAATGTCTTCAAGTTCTTTGCAAATCTCCAAGGCATTGTTCGCTCCTTGGCCCGTTCCAAGCCTCATCTTAGCCGAAACGGGAACATCGACTTTTTGGATTATGCCGTCAACCATTGAAACAAGGTTGTCAGGTTCACCCATGAGGGCTGCACCAGCGCAAATTTTGGTCACCTTAGGTGCAGGGCATCCAAAGTTGAGATCGATGATGTCTGCGGTTGGTGCAAGCATCTCAGCAGCCGTGGCCATATCATTAGGGTCGCCGCCGAAGATCTGTGGAATAAAGGGGACTTCAGTCTCATGGGATTCCATTTTTCGCCAGGAAACGGCAGCCTCACGGCTTAATGCCGTGCTGTTCGTGAATTCAGTGATGGTGACATCAGCTCCGCATGCCTTCGCCAGCAACCGAAACGGCAGGTCTGAGACGCCCGCCATCGGGGCGAGGAACAATGGACGAGGTTCCCCGTCCCATGGGCCGGATTTTGGAGCGATGTGTTCGGGCATGGACACTCACCTATGCATCGAGTTGCTCGACCAGTTCACCAACCCTGCGCATTCGGCGCAGGACTCGGTCGAGCCGTTCCATGACTCGCTTAGCAGTTTCTTCTGGCCCCTCACCTGACATTCTGTGACCCATCGGAAGTCGTCCGCCAAGCAGGTTGAGGAGAAGCATCTGTTCTGCTGCCTCGACACTCTTCATTGCGTCGTCAACATCCTCCACTGTGAGTTTTCCTTTCTTGAGTTTACTTAGCAGCAAGGACTGCTGCTTTGTTCCCAACAACCGCTGAAATCCGCCCTTTTTGAGCATCCAATCTTCGCCTCTTCGCTGGTGTTGAGCCAGCATGGCTGTCCACAAGGCGATGCTCAACCGATCGATGCGAGGCACGCGCTCGACCGCACCGCTTGAACGGAATCGTTCGAGGATCCGTCCCAATCTTGCTTTGGGGCCGTCCACGAGTTCAGCAGCCTCATCGAGGGACAGTGGCGCCCCACGGGCAAGGAGGATTTCGAACAATTGAACAGAAATAGAGGTTGCACTGGCTTCTTTCCCGGGTCGTTCTCCGAGCAATCCGAAATCCCCCATCCATTGGGAGAGTCGGTTCTCATCTTCGTTGCGCACGGGCCGCACTTCTACCACACCGAGGCTGAGGAGGGGCGGGTCGCTTTCAGGAACCTCAAGCGCCATTCGCAAAGGTTCGCGCGTCCACATTGCTTGAATGAGGCCCAAGCGTTGACGAACGATGGTTTGCGTCTGAACGGAGAAGAATTCGATGGCGTTGCTCAGTGAACCACCACGGAGGTAGTACCTCCGCCACCCTTTCCCTTCATTGGTGTAACCAACAAGGCCTGATTCCACCAAGCGAGCAAGGTGGTGATTGAGTGATGCGGGTGTGAGCGCTAACTCATCAGCGAGCATCTGTGCATCCCAACTCGAGGTCGGTTGGGCAAAGAGGAAATCTCTGAGCAGCCGATGAACAGGTCCTGCACGGCCAAGATCAGCAGTTGCTTCGCCTCGTTTCCTCACCAAACTCAGCGTTTCGATGAACCATGCGACCAGTCCATCGATGTCACGTTCAGTGGTCGGAAGGGGGACCTCTTGGATGCGTACACTGAACATGGACGGCGTGGCCCGACGAGGGTCTTTGAAGACTGTGCAGTAAATGGCGCTCAAGCGGCGAAAAATGAACCGTGTTGTCGAAGCGGTCAACGTCGGTCGTCGTTCCAATCGTAGTCCACGGCTTTGGTGCCTCGCCATTCGATGTCCATGTTGATATGTGGCATCAATTCAATGCGATCTTCTCTCAAAATGCCCCGCCGTCGGAGGACTTTGATGGCAGAATGAGTTGTAGCACGTGAGCGTCCGATGCGGCGGGCAAGGGCGGCTTGGCTGCGCGGAACGCCTTCTTTGACAATGTCTTCAACAATGAGCCGTTGAACAAGCGACAAGCCGATTGGAAGGGCCGATGCAGCGCGTTCCTCATTCACATTGATGCCTCGTAGAATCTCCACTTGGGTTGGGGCACCAGCGAAGTAACATGTTCGCCCATTCACCGGTAAAACAGTCACGCTTCGACGGGTTTGGAGCACATCGAGATGATGGCGCAAGGTCCCGTTTGCAGCGCTAAGAGTGCTTTGCAACTCCCTGTAGCAAAGTCCCGGGTGTTGTTCCAGCGTTGAAAGAATACGTCGGCGAAGTGGGTGCTCGAGGGCGTTTGTTTTGGTTGAAATACTGCCCATGGCCATGCCGCCAACAGCGCTCGCAGCAGCAGCGATTCCACCGGCCAAACCTGCAACGCCACCTGCAGCTGATGCGATGCCTGCGGCCAACCAAGGACGCTGTCGAACCCACTGGGCAAGCAAAGGCATGATGTTGGGTTCGCCTTCTTGTTTGTTAAGCCATCCCAGCGATGTTCAATGATTGAGTTCAATCATCTGAGAGCAACATGCCAGCATGAATCTTGAGATGAGCCACCAGGGGTGATAACAATCGGCCGCACGTGCGTCCATGCTCACTGAGAACGTATGCGACCCGAACAGGTGGGCCTTCCTCGACTTGGCGCAACACAAGCCCTTCTTCAACCAAAAACCGCAATTTATCCGAAAGGGTGCGAGAGGAGATGCCTTGGAGGAGGCTCTTCATTTGGTTAAATCGACGCGGTCCAGCGATGTAAAGAGCAGTGAGGATCTCAGTGGTCCAGCGTGAACCAAACACATGCAATGCTTCATCTGCGCGACGAACTTCCCAGTGGAGCGTGTTTGCTTCCCCTCCCCCAGTTTGGTTGCCGAGAATGCTTCGGATGTCGCCACCGTTGGTGATGGTCGATTCGATTGAGGCGCGGACAGCCTGGTATTCAGAGCGTGGAATTTTGAGCGGTGGCGTCGACATATTTACTCCCAATCTAACCCTGTCGGCCTCACCTACTTAATGTCATTTTTACACCGAAGTTTCAATAATTTAAATTCGATATATTTCCACTCTCTCACAACTTATCTTCAAGAGGGGCTGGCCCTTGGTTACGATATGGGTCGTAAGGTCATGCTCGTTCGGGGCGGAACACTCGGTCCGAACTCAGGCATTGGCGGTGCACACCATGCGTTGGTCGAAACCCTTGCTGCGGGCAATGTTTCCGGTTGGTCGTTGCACGGCGTGGAAGAATACCATCTCGGGGCTCGGCCGAGTGCCTTTCGCCGAGTGAGTCAGCGATGGTTCAGCCACCCCCGCAGGATTCAACGGCTCTCAAAGAACCAAACTTCTGTGGATTTAATTCACATTACCGATCAAGAGCAAGCGCATCTGGTCCCACGCAACTCAGCCATTCCAACAGTGGTCACTGTTCACGACCTCTTCCATTTGTTTCCAGAAGTGAAAACCTTCGGACAAAGCAAGGTGGAGATTGGGCAATCACGACCGTCCCTAGTGCGTCGTCGAGACCTACGGAAATTGAGAGAAGGCCTCGCAAGAGCGGATCTCCTGCTGTGCGATTCTAAGTCGACCCTTGCCGCTTGCAAAATGCACTTTCCAAACATCAATGCGGTGTGGCTCCCTCTTGGCCTCTCTATGGAGCGTTTTGATCCCTCGCAGGCCAATCAGGCCAGCGCAAGTCCACCAGCACAACACCTCAGGCGGGCCTGCCATCTCTTGATTGTTGGAAGCCACGATCCGAGAAAACGAATGGATTTCTTGTTCAAGGTGCTCGGCAGCCTCCATGCAGAAGTGAAGCAGGAACTCCATATTCATCATGTTGGGAATCCCAATTCACCAACAGGGGCACCATCGATTGTGGAACTCGCAACTGCACATTCCATTCCTCACTTTACCGCTCACGGCGGTGATTTGTCGGACACTGCCCTCATGGACATGCGATTTGCTAGCGAAGCACTTTTGTTTCCAAGCATCAGTGAAGGCTTTGGGTACCCTCCAATCGAAGCAATGGCAACAGGAACGCCTGTGCTCTGTTCGAACGAAGCCTCACACAATGAATTGATGCCAGAAGGCTCCTGTTTGCCAGCAGACGATGCAGAGGCATGGCGCGCTGCTTTGCTTGGCGTCCATCAAGGGTGGAAGCAACGCACCTCTTCAGATGAAGATCACCGATGGCCAGATGCTAACAAAACGCTGGTCACCCACGCTCATTCGTTCGATATGAAGGCCTACAATCAACGGACATGCGATGCTTACAACAGCCTCTTTTGAGGGAAACGCAGGGCCGCATTGTTCATGAGCGAAGTTCCATTCGCAGAGCCATGCAACCTATTCAGCGAGTGGCAATTGTTGGTGCGGGGAACATGGGTTCCGGAATCGCACAGAAGACAGCTCAGGAAGAATTCGACGTTCAAATGGTGGACAGAGAGCAACAATGGGTTGACCGCGGTCAAGGCATCATCAGCGATTTTCTCTCGGAAGCAGTGGAGCGACGAATTTTCTCCCCGGCTCAAGTTGATTCCATCCAAGGGCGCATCACCGGGGTTGTCGGTGTTGAAAACACCGCCGCAAACACCGACCTCGTCATTGAGGCTGTGTTCGAAGATTTCGATGTAAAAACCGCCGTGTTTACCACACTCGATGCAGCGTGTGGACCCGATACGATTCTTGCCTCAAACACCTCTTCGCTTTCCGTGAATGCCCTTGCAGAAGCAACGGGCCGCCCCGATCGATTCGTTGGTCTGCACTTCTTCTACCACCCAGCCAAGAACCGCTTGGTCGAAGTTATTCCCGCAGCATCATCGAGCCCTGAAACAATCGAAAAAGTCGTTCAGTACTGTAAGATGCTTGGAAAGGTGGTCATCGTTTGTGGCGACCGACCAGGTTTCGTAGTCAACCGTTTCTTCGTGCCTTGGCTCAACGAAGCATGCTTGCTTCTGGAAGAGGGCGTTGCAACAGCAGCCCAAATCGATGCGGCGGCTTGCAAAGCATTCCGCATTGGACTTGGTCCATTTGGACTGATGAACCTGACTGGGCCCCCGATTGCGCTTCATTCAACAGATTACCTTGCTGAACAATTGCACACACCCCGCTATGTCGGTGCCCAAAACTTGCGTGATTTNATNGAAGCCAATGCGCATTGGGATGTTGCTGGTGATGANGCCTATTCACCTGAACAATACACAACCATCGCAGAACGACTGTACGGTGTTGTGTTTGGTGTTGCAGCACAAATCGTCGAAGAAGGCGTGTGCTCGA